>BNJT01000373.1_pt1 | contig 231882 bp, 366 predicted proteins | sample 8540491 | NCBI WGS metagenome assembly BNJT01 (sample SAMD00202455, study PRJDB9452) | human saliva metagenome | host: Homo sapiens | reverse complement strand
GTGGCGATGCGCTGGCTGTCGTTTTGGTTTCGCGCGAGCTCAGCGCACCGGGTGGAAAGCTTCACCAGCAGATTGACGCGCCGCCGATCATCAGTACAAACGTGCGGACCAACACCCACCGATACGCGGGGCGCCGCTGGCGGTGCCAGCCGACGTTTAGCGGAAGAAGAAGGCGACGTGGCGGATGTCGAAGCGGCTTGAGCCGGTGGCGGCGTGGCCAGCCGGTGTTGCCGGCGGCGGCGAACGTACCCACCAACGAGCCGTAGTTGCGAACCACCAGTGATCGGCAAGCAGTTGCCGCGCGCGTTTGCGGCAGCAGCATTTACGAGCAAGGGATGGCGCAGGCGCATCCGCGGAGTTCAAGGTGAGTCGCGGCGGTTTGTCAGCGGAGAATGGCCCGACCGTCCCTAGGCGAACAGCCACACACGCCAGCGATGGCGGCGCCACCACGAGTAAGGGCCAGCGTCAGTGACGTTTGACGGCACGTCAAGCTGCGCCCCGACACCAGTCTTTGTTGAGCGGGCGCGAAGCCGTGGGTACAGGCGTCAAAGACGCGCATGTGCATCATGCGCCACGCTGGTAGCGCCTAACCCACGTTGCCTGCCACGCGGCGCCCTGCGGACGCGCAATACGTCCGCAGCGGCTGCTGCCAGCTTTTGCTGCACCACCCAGCTAGCCGTCGGTTTGCGCTCGACGGCGGCGGCGGTGCGCGACGCCAGTCATCGCCGGCTGCTGAGTGGCGACGTGCCGTGCCGAGGCACGAAAATCAGCGCGATAGGCCCAGGCCGTAATTCAGGCTCAAACAGGCGGTGCGCCAAATGGTTGTCGATTTTGCGTGCCCAGATGAGATTTTGAAGACAGCGACATCAGCGCAATCAGCGACGCCGCCGCCGTACGGCAGCATAAAAATCCCCAATATTCTTTTGCCCGAACGGGCGATGTAGTGTTCGCCGTGGTCGCTGGTATTTTGGTGATGCTGCGCGAAAGCATTTTCACGCTGCGCTTCCACAACCGGGAAATGCTGTGCTGCTCGGCAGCGGCGTTGGTAAACGTGCAAAACGGCTCGCGACGACGCGGCGGAATCTGCTCGGGCGAGAGCCGTCCGTGAGGCGTCATTGCGGTTGAGGGTCCTGCTCCGCCGCTCCTGTGGAGTGCGCCACCCCAGCGACGAGCCGGCCGGCACCGTGCCGCGTTTGCGCAGGTGTTCGACCTGGCGGCGGCACTGGTCGAGCATCACCTCCTGATGGCTGTCGTCAAAAGGCGTGTTGCTGCTACGCGCTTCCACAGTGCGCCGCTGGCGCTTCAGGGCGACAAAGGGCGAATCGGCGTCCAACAGTTTGGTGTCGAGCCGGTTGATGGAACCGGCTCGACGCACTGATTGAGCAGCCTTTTCCGCAGCAGCCCTTCCTGGCGCGGGGCGGTGCACGGTTTCGCTCGCTTTCTCGCCCGCTGCCGCGTCTGCGGCAACCACCCAGCAACGACGCCCTGAATGAATCGGCACCGCCGTCCAGCCAGTAGCGTCGTGCTCGTCGCTAAACAGAATGGCAAACACGTCGCGCAGGTCTTTTGGGTCTTTGCTGGGATTCGTTGCCATGGTCGGTAAGCTCGCGGTAAAACCTTCGCGCGAGAAAAATCCGCTGATCGCTGGCGGGTGCGGCGCGCTGCCGAGCCAGCGGCAGCGGGTTATCGACGCTGCGCGCGCAACTGCAGGTCTTTCAGCGCGCCTCAAGGCGCCGCTGCCACTTGCGGCGCGCGCAGCCTGCTGCCCAGCGCAGCCAGACGTCAACGCCTTGACGGCGAGGCATCATTGCGCCATGCTGGCCTCCCTAAAATCGGCCAGTTTTTCGTTCAAACGAACAACCATTGCGGCAAAACTCCTTTTCAGGCTGCCCTGAAAGACTTGTCCGCCGTTTGCAAGCAGCTACACGAAGAAAGCAGGCGGAAACATCAAAAAGGGGGGCGATTATACCGCCAAGATCACCACAACGCCGTTTGGCGGTTTCGGGCGCCTGCCAAAGGCGGCCGGCGGCAGGCGACCTGAAGAGAAGTCGGCGCAGGGCGCTTTGCCACCCGCCGCGCGTCCGCCGGCAGGAAACTCTCGTCGCCGGCTTTCGTTTTGGAAGCCTTTTTATTCAGCCAAACGCTCGCATTTGCCGCGACGAGGGTGCTTTGTCTGCAAAGTTCTTTGCGCGAAATACTTTAACCTTTGTAAGGAAATTCAATGTCTCAAATCACCATGCGCCAGATGATGGAAACCGGCGTACCGCCGACGCAAACCCGTACTGGAACGAAAATGGAACAATACATTTTCGGCGCGCGCATAACAAAATCCATCATCAACCTGGAAAAAACCACGCTGTTTCAGGCTGCCGGGTAATCGCAATCTGGTTGCCAACAAAGGCGTACTGTTTGTCCGGCGCAAACGCCAGGCGCGACATCATCATGACTGCCGCCGGCAGCGCTATGTCGATCACCGCTGGTTCGGCGGCATGTGACCAACTACAAAACCGTCAAACAGTCGATCAAACGCCTGGAAGAAAAAAGCTGCCATTTTGAGCTGGCGAAGCCAGCAGCCTGGCAAGAGCTGCGGACGCAGCCACTGAAGTGGAAAAACTGGCATCTTTACAGACAGCATCAAAACGTGACCTGCCCGACGCCGTTTTCGTGATTGACGCAGGCTACCAGCACGCTGCATCGTCGAAAACCGCCAAACTCGGCATTCCGGTTATCATGGGTTGTCGACAGCAACAACAGCTTCGACAATGTGGACTACATCATCCCGGCAACAGCGACTCCGCCAAAGCCATCGCCTGTGCACTGCCGCAGCATCGCCGGCGTGCGGGCAAAGCAAGTCGCTACGGGAAACCGTAGCCGCCACACAGGCCGCTGCCAACACAATAAAGCAGGGCTTCCCGCACAAGAACGCTCGCCCTTTTTCCCTTCGAGCAGGCTGTCCCGCCAGCACCTGGGCAACCTGCCCGTTTTCAGATGCATGCCGAGCCCATGGCACCACTTTCGTTTGGAAAAATGCGGCGAAAAGATACTGCGAAAATGGTGTGCCGATCTGCGCGCGCCGCGGCACTGGGCGTGACGATGCAAAGAAGCGCTGGTGGAGCCGGGCTGGCGGGCATGGCCGACGCAGAGAAAGTCCTGCGCCATCCGTCCGGCGCCGAGCCGGCAGACTGGCCAGCCGTACCGCCGCCGAGGCGACGTGCTGGCCTCGCGCCATCGAAGGCAATGCCAGCGACACTGGTGAGAATCGGCACCGCAGAATACACACACGTTGACAGAGGGCGCCGGTTTCGCAACTCGCACATGATCTGTAGCCAAAACCGCGGTGGCGAAAGAAAAACCCCTTCCGTTGGAAAGTTGGCCGCGCTGGTGGAAGAAGAGCGCGGCGGGCGTGAAGTCGCCAAACTGGGCGAAAACGTCAGCGTCGCCACGCTTCGGCTGATCGAGGGCTCGCCAACTCCGCTGACCGCCTACATCACGGCGCCGCCGCAACGAAGCGTGCTGGTGGGATACAAAGGCGCCAGAGACGTTGCCCGCAAAGTCGGCATGCACATCGGTGCGCGAGCCGCAATGCGTATCCGAAGACCAGGTGGACGCCAGGGCACCGTGGAAAAAGGCGCCACATCTACACCCGCAGCAGGCCATCGAGGTCAGCCTGAGCCACCGCCGGCATTGCCGCCAAAATGGTTGAAGGCCGCATCAAAAGGAATTCCGCGCCGGAAGTGACCCTCGGCAGCCCAGCTTTTCGCGTGGACCCCGACGGACCGTTGCCCCAGTTCCTGAGAGAACGGCGCCGGAAGTAGGTGAATTTCGTCCGCTTCCTACCAGGAAAGCGGCGACGGCGTCGAGAAGAAGTCGATTACGCGCCAGAGTGGCCGCTGCCGCCAAAGTGCTCTGCAAACCGGCATCTCGTCCAAACGCCCGCAGGCAGCTGCGGGTCATTTTTCGTTTTCAACAAAAGCAGCACTGCAGAAACCATGAAAGTGGCTTTCAGGCTGCGCACCATTACCGAGCTTGAAAGAGACGTGTTTGCTGCTGCAGTTTCAGGCTGCCTGCCATCAAAAGCAGACTATCCGCGCGCGTAATCGACGCGGCCCAATGCCAGTCCCAGTCCGGCCGCTCGGCCATGCTCTTTGCTCATAAAGGTGGTCAGCCAGCCCAGCTGCGGAGTGATCCAGAGTTCGGCACGCCAGCGCATTCCGCAGGCTGTGGCGGAAGATGCGGCGATGCGCGGCTCTCGCCTTCGCCGCCGAGACGGATGGCGTCAGGCGGCGCACTTAGCGCGCTGCTCAGTGACATTCGAGGCAGCCAGGCAGGCGGGCGGCGGCGGCTGGATGCCGGCCGCGCCAGTGTTGCTGCGGCGTGCCGTCTTGCTGTGGATGATGCGGCCGTTGGCCAGCAGGGCGTGGCATCCCGGCGGTCAGGCGGGCTTCGGCGGGGTCGTGGCTGAGCAGCACAGCGGGCACGCAGCGCAGCAGACAACCTGTTCGCGCTGCGCCTGCTAATTGGCTGCGCAGCTGGGTATCGAGGACTGGAAAACGGACTTTCAGTCCAGCAGCGGTACCTGCGGCTCGGCCGCTGGCGGCGCTGCGCCAGCGCCACCGCTGCAGCTCGCCGCCAGGAAGAGCGGTAACGCGGCGCTCAGCACAGCGCAGCCATGCCCAGCTGTTCGAGGCACGGCTGCAGATGCGGCGGCGGGCTTCGGCTTTCCGGGCGTGCCGCGCGCAGCTGGGCCGAAGAGGCGGCGTTCTGCCACACGTTCAGGTGCAGAGCAGCGAAATCCTGAAACATCATCGCGCAGCCGCGCCGCTGCGCGCAGCGGCAGGCCGTTGAGCCGGCGGCACGGTTAGCGGGATATGTCGCGCCGCTGTCGGGCTCGGTCAGGCCGGCGATCAGCAATGAGCGGCGTCGATTTGCCGCTGCCGCTGGCGCCGAGCACCGCCAGAATGCGGCCGGTACTCACCGTCAGGCTGATGTCGCCGAGCAAACCAGTTTTTGCGCGGGGAAGCGTTTGCACAGATGTTTTCAGTTCAGCGCATAGCGCCACTCGGGAAACGAGTGGGGCGGCTATCGTAGCGTAGGGTTTGCTGCCGCCAGTGCGGTTTTGCACGGCCTCAGGCTGCGCAGAAAAGCGTAAAGGGCATCTTTGCACCAGGCTGCCTGAGCATGATCTGCCAGGCGCGGCGGCAGGCGGCCTGAGCGGATTTCCGGTCTTTCAGGCTGCCTGATTGCTCGCTTTCAAGATGGCCAATGGCGCCGCATTTTCATCCTGCCTCCAGGCGCTGCCGCGTTGCAGGAGTCGAGGCTTGTCGAGCGAGGCGCTGTTCGTTGTGCACGTGGAAGACGGCGCAGCTCGATCCCGCTCTCTTTGCCGCTGGCGCTCGGGCGCACCAGCGGGCCACGGGCGTCTTCGGGGTTGGGCGAGGCGCTCGATCCAGCCTTCGGCTTCGAGCTTTTTCAGGCCGCGGTGCTGGTAATGGTGCCGGAGCGACGCATCGGCTGACAGTACAGCTCGGTGGGGCGTCAGCGTCCGTGCGCGCGCGCCGCTGACGCGGCATGCAAAGGGTGCGTGATGCGTCAAACGGTAGACCGCCGCCAGCCCGATAGCGCGGCAAATACCCGCTCAATTCGCGGTCGATCTGCGCGGCGCAGCGTTTAGAGCCGGCCGATCAGTATCATAGTTTTCCGCTGCCGAAAGCGGGCGGCTCTGTATGCCCATTGGGCGGCGGTGGCGTCCACCAGCAGCTTTGCGCTCTCGGCGTTCATGGCGTCTCCTTTGTGCACGGTTGCGTCGGTGCGCTGTTTATCTTTAGCACCGGCAACCAGGACGATTGCTGCGTTAGATTTGTCGTCGCCACTAGATGCCGATCCATAGAACTGCTTTTCAGGCTGCCTGGTCCGCCCGAACGCGCCGCCAAAGGGAAAACACACTCCGCCGCCCGCAACCGCGATTTTGCAGATTTACTGCTTGCCCTGCTGGTTTGCGGCGCTTATCTAAGTTGCCGCAGATTTCTGCCGCCCAAACCGCCGTTTACCGCCGCGCTGGTCCGCATGCTGCCCGCCAGTGTTTTGCTGTTTCTGGCTACGCCGCCGCGCGCCGCACACGCGGCCAGATGGGCGCAAAGGTAGTACTGCTGCGGTGTAGCTCAATATCGGCCTGTTTCGAGGCCATGCTGTTTGTTTTCCGCCTACCCGCGCCTGCCGGGCGGGCTGGCGGCCACGCTCAGCTCGGCCGCGGGCGCTTTAGTGGATTCTGCTACTAGGCTGGCTGATCAGCGTAAACACTGCCGCCCCAAAGCCGCATGCTGGGAGGCGGCAGCCGCGAGGTGGCAGGCATCAACGCTGATGGTGCTGTCTGCGCAGGCTGGTTTGGCAACTGGGGCATGGCGGCGGCGCACGCGGCGCGGCGGGCATAGCGCTGGGCGCGTATCTGTCAGAACTGCTGGCGCAGAGCTACGCTGAACACGCGCTGGCACTTTACCACGGCTGGCAGTTGTGTTTGGCGGACTGGTACCTGCTTTCTGCCCGCCGCCCTGCTGCTGGAAACGCCGCCCGACACGCTGGCGGCGGCCAATATCAGCGGTTATCCTCTCTCCAGAGCCTGTTATTTGGCGCGGTGTTTTGACCTACGGCGCTGTTTTTCGCCGGCATCGCCAAACTGCTGCCGCACCTGCCGCCGGTTTTCTTCGCTCGCCTGCTCGGCCCGTGCTGCGTACACAGCGCTGGGCTGGCGGCTGTCTCTGGGCAAGAGCGCGGACGCAGGCTCACTCCTCTTGCGGAAACTGCGCGCTGGCGCTGGCGCATCGATTTTCGGCGTGCCACAAAGGCGATGCGCCAGAGCGCCCGACGGTCTGAAAAGTAAAAGCAGCCTGAAAACCGAGGAACCAGGGTTTCGGGCTGCTTTCTGACGTTTTATCTTCGGCTTCGGCGCAGAAAGAGCGAGATACAGCAGTTTGATGGTTTCGCCCACGCGCGCATCCAGCGTGATACAGTACAGAGTCGCTCGCGGTGCCCGGTTTCGCGGGCCACGCCCGCTTCGCGCAAGCAAGACGATTGTGTAGAAGTGGCCGCCTGCGGCAGGCGTAAGCTGCGGCTCAGATAACGTTGCGCGCTGCCGCTTCGTGCAGGTTGCACAGCTTGCAGTGGCCGCGCCAGTTGGGATTGACCCGGCGAAGCAACTAAAGGCGGCGGCTTCTTCTTCACCACAGAGGATTTACAGCGAGTGTCCATGATGGCAGGTTTTGCGCGGTGTGTTTTGTTTTAAAAGATGCTTTTCAGACTGAAAGCGCTTTGTCGGTGTGCAAAGGCCGTCTAGAAATGTAACGAGCGGATTAGTACCGAAACGCAGCTGGCAGCTGATTCCACGGCATCGCGCCAGCGGTTTGGCCGCACCGCAAATCCGGTCAGCCCGCCGTGGCAGCCCCGCGCCCTGCAAAGCGGCGAGGCAGTAAAACACGGGGAGACGCGCCGCCGATAACGCTAAAGCAACACCAGCGAGCTCGGCGCCAATCTGCACCCCTGCCGCATCGCTATCAACCGGCGGCGCGCTGTCTGCAGTCGGTAGAGCGGTGGGCGGCCAGGCCGGCTTTTCCATGCCTGCAGACCGCCGTCAGAAATGGGCGCGTACGCCCGTTGTTTTGCCGCTGCCGCCAGCGTTGCCGCTGCCTGCGCGGTGCGCATGCCGACAGGCACGTGGAACACCAATATATCGGCATTGGCGGCGAAAGCGGGGCGGCAGACTTTTCTGCCAACTCAATCAGGCGCCGATGCACAGCGCTTAGGCAGCCTGCTTCGCTTGCCGGTATTCCAGCTGGGCTGCGGATGTCGATAAGCGGCGCTTCTACGCACTGAACTTGCCGATTTCGTCCGCGCCGATGCGCGGCAAAGTATCCGCCGCATCATTTTTATCAGCGGACGAAATAGTGATGCCCAGCGACGAGGCTGCACAGCGGGCAGCTCGACATTAAACCGGTAGCCAGCGGCACTTTCACGCCGATCCAGCCCCACCAGCCAGTACATGGCCCATTCGCGCGCCCCGCAATCAGCGATACCGCGACAATCCGGATAATCGTCGATTGTGCCGACATTTCGATTTCATGTTCATCTCCTGGGAAGCACCTGCAAAGCGCTATATATGTGTTGGATGATAGATGAAAAAGATGGCGGCTTGTCAAACTCGAGGGCGAGTACTTTCAGGCTGCCTGAAAGTTTTCATACAAAAGCAGGCACTGCCTAGATGCATAATACGCCATTGATATGGAGCGCGACCGAGGAATCAGGTTTCAGACTGCGCTTCTAACATTACCGATTTACTAGACAACACGGAATCACCGCGCCTTCGCCCAGCTGCACCAGTCCGGTTTGCGCGTAAATGCAGACTGGTGCGGGTGTCGGTACAGCGTCCAGACTGCGCCGTGAGCTGCAGCCGTATTCTATCCAGCAGGGGTGAAAAGCGGCGTTTTCCACTCCATGCTCAGGCGTTCCGGATGGTAGGTCAGGTTGGGCGATTCGGTATTCAGAATCGACTAGTCGTTGCCGCGGCGCAATTCGAGTGACTTCGCGGTGATGGCTGGCCACCCAGCGTTGCGCCGTTTCGCGCAGCATCAGCGCTTGCGCTGTGAACCAGCGGCCTTGGTAAAGCAGCCTGCCCAAAAAGCGCAAGCCGTTGATGCAGTGTGCTCGTCATGGTATCTTCGTTGTGGATGCCGGTGACCAAACGTTTCGTAGGCAATGTAGCAGCAGCGCCATGCGCCTGGGGCTTCCGTGGATACCGCGCGATTTGGCTTCGATGATGCGGTTTTCAATTTGGTCGCTCATGCCCAAGCCAGTGGCGGCCGACCTAGATTGGCTTCGAGAAGAGTTCGACGGGTCGGCGTATTCTTTGCCGTTCAATGCAACCGGCATGCCTTCTTCAAAGCGCACGGACACGGTTTCGGGTTTCACCTCCACGTTTTTCGGCCTCAAAACGCTACGCCCATGAATGGGTTTGACGATTTTGATGCCACTGTATTCAGAATTCAAAGTCTTTTGGCTTCGTGCGTGCGCCAGAGCATATTGGAATCGGTGGAATAGAGCTTTTCTACCGACATTTTGTAGTGAAGCCGTTGGCAATCAAATTCCTCATTTCATGGCGGTATACAGTTCGTCGATAAATTGTTGGTCGAGCCAGGGTTTGTAGATTTTTCAGCGCGGGATTGGTCAAGAGGCCGTAGCGGTAGAAACGTTCGATGTCATTGCCTTTGTGCAGGTGCTGCCGTCGCCCCAGATGTTCGTCGTCTTCTTTCATGGCGGAAACAAGCAGGTGCAGTGCTGGCCCTGCAGCCAGACCAGGCGGTGGTGTTGAAATAGGGCACGCCACCGGTGGAAATGTGGAGAACGCGCATTGGATGGCGCGATGCCTTCGATGTGCCAACTGGGCGCGGCGAGTCGATTAAGCGGGCGTTTTCTGCGCCGTATTCATCAACGCTTTCTTGGGAATGGCGTTATAATCGTCGTCCATCCGGCTGACCGAGGTTGGCGGTGTGGGCGTCAGGGCAGCGCGCGCCGAGTTTCATCCACAACAGCGCGGCGGAGGTATCCAGCCCGCCGGAAAAGGCGATACCGACTTTTTGTCCGATGGGGAGGTTTGGAAGATGATTGGATTCGAACTCATACTTTTTCCTTTGCAAACGCGGGTGGATCAGGCTGCCGGTGTATATGCGGATGCGCCGGCGCTTTCTACTGGCAAAAAGGCCATGGCTAAACCCTCAAGCAAATTTAGAAATCCGCACTGAAGTGCCGAGCCATGCAAAAGGCAGCCTGAAAATGTTTTCAGCTGCCTTTTTCTCATCTGAGGACTGAGTCGTCGATTTTCTCTTTTCAGAATCCGCACGAGTCAGGGTAGGAGAGTTTGATGTCATGTTCGAGCATTGCCTGTGAGCATCGACATCGAGATGCGGGGGCATGCGCAGTGGTCGTCGGCTTCGATTTTTGTACACGCGGTAGCCGCGCTTTTCGAGCATTTTTACCCGCTGGCGCGGTTTTTGCTCGTGAGGCGGGGTCTTGGTGCATTTTTGTATTCCGATGTAGTCGTCGGCCACGGCGGCGCCGGGGGATGGCGATCAGGGGCGGCAAGCATCAGTTTTTCATTTTGGATTCCTTTCGTGTTGTTTGGGGCGTCTTTGTTCGACGTGGGCGGATTATAGGCGGCGATAATTTGCGGAAAATTGGCGCGGCAAAAATATCAGGGCAGGGTAGGGCGGCGGGGTTTTCAGGCGCAGCCTGAAAACGGGCAGCCTGAAAATTTGGCACACGCCGTATGCCGTGCCTGCGCTTTCAGGCTGCCATCGGTGTTTTACTGCAGAGCAGCCTGAAAGCCAAAAACGCCTGCCGTTAATCGGGCGGGCGGCGGGGCCTTTCAGGCTGCTTCAGCCGGGTCGCCAGTAACCGAATAGACTTGGCTGCTGCTGCGGCATCGTTCAGAACAGCCAAAACAGCGGCAGCCAGACCGTTGCAGGTCATGTAGCCAGCGGGCACGGAGGTGTCGCTGCCGCGCTTAAGCGGTAGGCTTTGCTCTCGCCGTTGCCCAAGCCGCGAGGGGCGCAGGATGCTCCAGTTCAGGCTGCTTTGGCGCAGTACGTTTCAGCTTCAGTTTTGGCCTGCACGGCTTCGCCGAAGCGCCTGTTTGAAGCGCTCGCTCATGCCAGTCCATTGTTCGCCGCAGCCCATGCTGGTGATAAGGATGAAGCGGAGCGTTGGGGGTGCTGGCGTTCGGCGGCGCGGATGATGTGGATATTGCCGGGTGGCGTCGCTGCGGATGCCGGCTTCGTTTTTACCGCCGACAAAGCTGATAACGATGTCGGGACGGCTGCGCTCGAAAGAGCGGCATCGACGGCGGCTTCATCGAGCACGTCGGCGTGAATCACGGGGATGTTGCACGCGGCGAAAAAAGCCGTCGTCGGCGGCGCGCAGCACGGCGGTCAGGTTGTGGTAGCCGTGCTGTTCGATCAAAAAGCGCGGCAGCGGCGCCGGTGGCGCGAAGAGCGGGATCACTGGTCAGGCTCCTTCAAACAGCTTGCGCATGGCTTCGAGGCTGGTGGAGCTGAGTTCGCCGTTTTCGTCGCGGCTAGACGAAGATTTTTGAACATGGCGCCGCCGTTTTTGTTCATAAAGTTGAGCGAGCAGGTGAGCTTTGCCCATAAAGGCGTTCCATCAGGGTAGATCGCTGGCGGTTTTCATAATGAGATGTGGTAGTACGTCGCCGGCTTCAGCTTCTTGGAAGTTGTAAAAGCCGTGGTAGAGCTTTGCCGTTGGGCGGTTTGCCGGTTACTTCGACGATGGCGTCAGGGGTGTGCGGCGATAAAGGTAACGGCTTCGTTCAGCGCACCGCCTGCAGAAATTCGACGATGCGGCTGCCTTCGGTGTGGCGGATCATGTTGTCGGGCAGGCAGCGGATTACGTCTTCGAGACTGCACTGGTGTTTGGCGGCGAGCATTTCGAGAATCTGGCCGGGATTGTCAGCCAGCGATTGGCGCCAGTACGGTTTGCTGTTCGGCGAGAGCGGTGAAGACATGGGAATTTTTCCTTTCCTGAAGTTTGCGGGAGGGCAAGCATCAGCTTGCAGGTAAGGTGGGCGACCAGTAGCGGCCGCTGGTGTTAAGGCAGGCGATGCCGTCGTGATCGATTTCGAGCAGCGCGATTTTCTGCCATTGGGCGATGAGTTTTTGCGCTTCAGGGGGCGGCCTGAAAACAGCGAGGGTGTCGATGCGGCCGAGTTCGATATCGTGCTGGACGCGGCCGAGCGAGGGTTTTGTGTTCGCCGTGGCGGCTCATAAACGACAGGTTTTTGCTGCCTTTGGGCGTGTCGAGGATAGCTTTTTCAAATCGCCCTGCGCCTGATAGCTGAGCGGCGGGTGCTGCGCCGGCGCCGGAACCGAAAGCCAGGGCAGGGGCATGTGTGGATTTGACCAGGGTGTTGATAAAGGTTGCGCTCGCCGCGGCCAGGGATGAGGCGAAGTGGTTGTTGCTCACCTGCTGCCAGCCCTGCTCGCGCAGATAGGGCGACGGCGTAGGGCATACTGGCGCGACTGCATGTCCAGCCCGGGTGGCACGGGGAAGCCGCCTTTTTCGATCATGCGGTTGATGGGCAAAAGGGATGGCAGTTAAACGCGTAGGGTGTCGAGACCGGAGAGCGGCGGCGAGCAGAGCCAGCTCAAATCGCGCTGCCAGACATCATCGTTTTGGGCGGGCGGGCCGAACATCAAATCGGCCACAATCACCGCATCCAGCCGGCACAGTTTTTCCAGATAGGCCAGCGCTTCTTCGCCGCTGTTTTTGCGGCCGAGCCGCTTGCGGATGGCGGTATTGAAAGTCTGCACGCCGATGGAAATGCGCGTGGCGCCGGCGTCGATGCAGGCTTGGGCTTTGTCCATGCCGAAATGGCTCATGCGGCCTTCAACGGTAAATTCGCAATCATCGGCCAGCGGCAGATATCGGTAGCAGGCGCGGATCAGGCGCGCCAAGTCTTCCGCTGTGCAGCGCGGTGGGCGTGCCGCCGCCGAAAATACACCGCGCGGATTTTTGCCGCCGATGCTGCGCTGCTCGGCTTCGCAGGCCATCTCTTCGATAACTTTATCGACATAAACCGCGCTGTAGCCAGTCTTTCCAAGCGCATTGCGGTAGAAACCGCAGAACACGCAGTGGTTGGCGCAAAAGGGATGTGCAGATAGGCGCGCGTCTTCGTTGATCAGCTGCGCCAAATCCTGCTGCCAGATTTGCTGCCATTGCGGCTGGGGCAGCGGCACCCCGCCAAATCGGCATCAGCGCCTGACGCTCAGGGAAAAGCGTCGGGCGCGGCTTCGGTGTTGCGCCAGCTGATGGTTTTCGGATCATGGGTACCGCCAAATGTAAAGGAAAACGGTGGTAATTGTAAAGTGATTTTTCCAGCAACGCTGCGATTGATTTACATCAAGGCGCGGAATTTTTCGAAGATTGTTGCGGTAAAGCGGAAAAGCAACATAAAGGCAGCCTGAAAAACCGTAAAACCGGCTTTCAGGCTGCCTTTTACTGCGCGCAGGGCGCAAACGCCGCTCAACGTTTGTTGTCCAGCTCGTTACGCAGTTTTTGGTTACGGCCATCATCACTTCAGAGCTGTTCAGCGTTTCTTTCCAGCCGCAGGGTTTTCAGGCCGCAGTCAGGGGTTGACCCACGGGCGCTCGACGGGCACGACTTCCATCGCTTTTGCGCAGCAGGTGTTCGACTTCGCCTTCGGTCGGCACGCGCGGGCTGTGGATGTCGTACACGCCCAGGCCGATGTCGTTGGGAGGTATTTGAGTCGCCGAACGCGGTCAGCAGCTCCATGTCGGGCGCGAGGTTTCGATAGTGATGACGTCGGCGTCCATCGAAAGCGATCGCGGGCGGGATGTCGTTGAACTCAGAGTAGCACATATGGGTGTGGATCTGGGTGCTGTCTTCGGCGCCGACGGACGACAGGCGGAAGGATTCACGCCCAGGCCAGGTATTCGTCCCATTGCGCTTTTTCAGCGGCATGGCTTCGCGGATGGCGGGCTCGTCAATCTGGATGACTTTGATGCCGGCTTTTTCCAAGTCAAAACTTCGTCGTTCAGGGCGAGGGCGATTTGTTTAGCGACGACGGACAGCGGGATATCGTCGCGCACAAACGACCATTTGAACATGGTAACCGTGGCCGATGAGCATGACGCTTTCATCAGGGCGTTTGGTCAGGGCTTTGCGCGTGGGACGACCAGTAAGCGGTCATCGGCGCGGGGGCGGGAGACGTCGCCGAAGATGACGGGCGGTTTGACAGCAGCAGCTGCCGTAGCTCTGCACCCAGCCGAACTGGGTGAAGCAGTAGCCAGCCAGCTGTTCGCCGAAGTATTCGACCATGTCGTTGCGCTCAGCTTCGCCGTGGACGGGTGCGTCGATTTCCAGTTTTTCCTGCGCTTCGACGCGTAGGCGATTTCTTTTTCATCGCGGCGTCGTAATCGGCGGCGAGAGTTCGCCTTTTTGAAGGCGGCGCGCGCCTGACGGATTTCGGCGGTTTGCGGGAACGAACCGATGGTGGTGGTGGGCAAGGCAGCGGTTTCATCCATTCCTGCTGCGCTTTGATGCGCGCGGGGAAGGGCGATTTGCGCTGGTCTTCGCCTTTTCAGGCTGCTTACGCGCGCTTGTACGGCGTCGTTGTGGATTTTTGTTGGTGGTGGCGCGGTCGGCGGCGGCGGCATCGGAAGCGACCAGCGCGTCTTTCACGCTGTCTTTGCCGTTTTTCAGGGCGCGTTTGACGGTGCCCAGCTCGACCAGTTCTGCGCGGCAAGGCCATCCACGATTTGATTTCGGCATCGAGTTTTCTTCAACCGCCAAATCCTGCGGGCTGTCGGCAGCGAGCAGCTGGGGAGCGATCCACAGGGTTGTTGGCGAATTTTTCGCGAACAGGTTGCAGCGTGTCGATAACTTTGTTCAGGGTTGGCGCGCCAGACGTTGCTGAGTAGTCGATCAGGCCGACGGACAGCACTTTGTTGTCCGGCCAGCCGTTGGCGAACACGGCCAGCTGCTCAGGTGCGCGTACGCAGTCGATGTGCACGCCGTGAACCGGCGGGGATTTGAGCAGCTCAGAGATGCTCGGCGACAGACGCGAAATAAGTGCCGATGATGATGCGCACGCCGGTGTTGGCAAGCTCTGATACACGCCGGCGAAGGCGTCGAGATAGGCCTGCGGCGCGTCGGCGGCAAGAATCGGCTCGTCAATCTGCGCAGTCGGCACCGACGGCGGCCAGCTCGCGCAACAGTTGCGCGTAGGCGGGCAGCAGTTTGGGCAGCAGGGTTTTGACGCGGCAGCCGAATTCTTCTTTTCTTGCCCAGCCACAGCAGGGTCAGCGGGCCGACCAGCGTCGGTTTGATGTCGCGTGCAGCTTTGCGCTTCCTGAATCTGGGCGATCAGGTTGGCGGCGTTCACGGAAAACTCGGTGTCGGCGTGCCATTCGGGAACGATGTGGTGAGTTGAGTGTCAAACCATTGGTCATTTCCATCGCAAACTGGGTGGCGTTGCCGCGTGCCAGCTGGAAATACTCCGGCAGGCTCAGTTTGACGGCGTCAAAAGCCGAAGCGTTTGGGAATCGCGCCCAGGGGTGCACAGGGTGTCGAGCACGTGGTCGTAGAAGGAAAAATCGCCGACGGGCACAAGGTCGGCGCCTGCGGCTTCTGCGTCGCCCAGTTCAGACGGCGGATTTCGGCGGCGGTTTCGCGTAGCTCGGCTTCGGTTTGGCGCCTTTCAAAAGGCTTCGACGGCGAATTTCAGCTCGCGTTTGGCACCGATGCGCGGGTAGCCGGAAAGATGGAAGGTGGTCATATCGGTTCTCCTGATAATGGAAATGGCCGCAAACGGCCGGAAAACAGGGCGGCTGCACGGATGCGGCCTAGAGCAATTTTTGTAGCCTGCAATGGTCGCGGTTTTGCCGCGCCGGCTAAAGCTTAATTTGAGCTTAGCGCATGAAACAATTTAATGCAGCGGCGGCAGACGGCTTTCGCAGCGAAACTGTTTTTCAGGCTGCCGCGAAAGGTCAAAGGCAGCCTGAAAGCGCGAAAGCAGCCTGAAAAAGGTTTTCAGGCTGCTTTTTAGCGCGAACAGATGCGCTTACAAGCTCCGCTCGGATGTGGGTTTGATTTTATCGGTATTGTAGGAGATCTTTGGTCGGGCCTTTTTCCTGATCGCTTTGGCCGCAGGCTGCCAAAAGCAGCAGCACGGCAAATACGGGAAATAATTTCATTTTGCTATCCTTTAAGTTTAAGTTGGTTTTAATTGTACGGCTTGCCGGAAGACAGCCTGAAAAGTGTTTCAGACTGCCTGCAAGCGACCACTTTATCAAAATTTTCGTTGGATACCAAATTCCTCGGGGAGCTTTCGAGGCTGCCTTTTGCATTCGAAGCCGGATGCCGACGGTTGCGGGACTATTGATATTCGGTTTGGGAAGCAGATTTTCCCCGTCCAATGGCGTCATTCCCGCGCAGGCGGGAATCTTGGCGGATATTCGATAATGCTTGAGAAACCATCCGGTGTGCCATCGAAATCAAGATTCCCGCCTGCGCGGGAATGACGCCGCTTATGCTGGCTTTCGCGTTTTCTGAAGGCTTTCAGGCTGCTTTATTGTGTTTCAAAATTCAAATGCCGACCGCTCGGACAAAACGCAAAAGGCAGCCTGAAAACCTTGCGAAACGGTTTTTCAGGCTGCCTATTTGCTGGCGCTTGGCGCGCCGCCTTTACAGCGCGGTTTTCTTTCAGGCTGCCGTGCATGGCCTGCGCTTCCCGAAGCGCGGTGTCGCTGTCGGCGGCGAGTACGGTGAAAATGCCCCATTTTGCGGCCGGCGCGGGCGGCAGTTTTTGCCAGTACAGGTGCAGGGTGGGCGCGCGGGTGCTGCAGGATGCGCGACCAGTCCGGCTCGATGTCGTGCGCACCGCCGCGCCACAAATCGCCCAGCAGGTTGGCCATGACAGCAGGGGGAAGCAGGCGGGTGTCGGCGGGGGCAGGCCGCACATCAGGCGCACCTGCTGCTGAAACTGGCTGGCGGCGCAGGCGTCGATGGTGTGGTGACGCTGTTGTGCGGGCGCGGCGCGATTTCGTTGACCACCAGCTCGCAGGGTGTCGCCGACGACGAACATTTCCACCGCCAGCACGCCCGTAGTCCAGCTCGTCGGCCAGCCGCAGCGCCATTTCGCGCGCCTGGTCCAAAACGTCCTGCGGCAGGGCGGCGGGGACGGCGGAATAGGGCGAGAATGCCGTTTTTCGTGGCGGTTTTCGGCGGGGTCGTAGCAGATGGCGTTTCGGCTGTCGAGACGGCAGACAATCACCGAAATCTCGCTGCGCAAGTCAGGGCATTTTTTTCCAGCACGCAGGGCGCCGCCGAGCGTGTCGAGGCAGCCTGAACGTCTTTCAGGGCTGCGCCCGCGAATTGGCCTTTGCCGTCGTAGCCCAGGGGTGGCGGTTTTGACGATACCCGGCAGCAGCGCTGCGCAGTCAGGGCGTGATGTCGGCGGCGCTGCGGATTTCGGCGTAGGGCGCGGTGGGCAGGCCGGCGCGGCGGATATAGCTTTTTCCAGCATGCGGTTTTGCGCCACCGCCACGGGTCGCCCGAGGGAAAACGCGGGTGTGGCGCGCCAGATCGCGCATCGCTCGGGCGCTGACGTTTTTCAAATTCGGTGGTAACGGCGGCGCATCGGGCGAGTTCAGCCAGCGCGGCGGCATCGTCGAAGGGGCGCACAGGTGGCGGTCGACAAAGCGGGCGGCGGGGGCGTGGGGAGTCGGGATCGAGCACGGTTACGCCGTAGCCCATGGTTTTTGGCGGCGAGGCGAAGCATGGCGCCGAGCTGGTACGCCGCCGAGATGCCGAGCATGGCGGGGAAGGATGGGAAGGTTTGCGGACGTCGGGCAGCCTGAAAATCGGAAAACGGAAAAGGGCGCGATTTTAGCAGGTTTTCGCCGTGCGAGGCAGCCTGAAAAAGCCTTTCAGGCTGCTTGGGGATAGGCAGCCTGAAAGTTTGCCGCAACGGCGGCGCACGCAAAACCCTGCGTTTCAGGCGGCCTGAGACGCGGGGTTTATCTCGGCACGGGGGTTGTTGAATTTGTCGCCCAGCGAGCCGAGGGGCGTTTTTCGGCGGCGTGCTTGGCTTCTTCCACTTTGCCGCTCAGGCCGGCTTTGCTTCTTCGGCCTTGTCTTTGGCCGATTCGACGGCTTCGTTCACCGCTTTTTGGCGGATTCGACGGCGTCTTTGGCGGCGTCTTCGGCGCGGTGGACGAAATCTTCAACGGTGTTTGGCGTTTTTCAACGGCAGATTCGACATTTTTCTTTACGTCGTCCAGATTCATGGCTTTGACCTTTCAATGTGTTAGTTAAAGCAAACGCCCCGCGAAAGCGAAGCGGATTATGGCACAGTTTTGTGTAAGGGCAGGTTAATGCGGCAGCTCAGGCGCGGCGCAGCGTCCATTTGATGCTCGCTGCCGAGCATTTTCGACGCTGCGGCTGTGCCGAGATACCGCTGCCGCTGGGCGCGGCGGGGTTTTCAGAGCAGCCTGAAAGATTGCGGGCATCGCTGCCGAGTATTTTTCGGCGCCTGGTAGTGGACGATTTCGTCGGCCAAATCCTGCGCGAAACTCGCCGGCCAAAGTGGCGCCGGCTTCCACCATCAGCTCGCCTATCTGTTCTTCTGCCGCCAGCGAGTTCAGCAGCGCGGCAAGATGGATCGGCCGCTGCCGTCGTCGGGTGGGTGCGCACGCGCACGGCGAGGCAGACGGCGAAACGGGGCAGTCGTCGGGCACGAGCGTGATGACCGAGGGTGGCGCCGCCGTCGCCGGCGATGCGGTGGAGCGGGGCTAAAGGCGCAGGCGGCTGTCAAGCACGATGCGCAGCGGCTGGCGCAGGGTGGAAGTCGCGCACATTTAGCTGCCGGATCGTCAGCCAGCACGGTGCCGATGCCGGTGAGCACAGCGCAGCTTTTCAGCGCGCAGGCGCTGGACGTCGGCGCGAGGCGGCGGCGCCGGTAATCCATTGGCTGCGTACCGTCGGTACAGCGCGGTTTTTGCCGTCGAGGGCTGGCGGCGGTTTTGATGCAGCACAAAGGGCGGCGCGCTCGATGCGCGACACAAAAGCCGCGGTTCAGCTCGCGTGCTTCGTCGGCGAGCAGGCCGCAGGCGGTGGCGATGCCGGCGGCTTCAGGCAGGGCGAAACCCTGCCCGCCACCTGCGGATTGGGGTCGCGCATGGCGGCACCGCGGCCGACGCCGCCGGCAATCAGAGGGCTTCGGCGCAGGGTGGGGTGCGGCCGTAGTGGGCGCAGGGTTCGAGGGTAACGTAGGCGGTGGCGCCGCGCGCCGTTCGCCCGCCTGCCGCAGCGCATGGACTTCGGCGTGCGGCGTGCCGGCCTGCAGGTGGAAACCCTGGCCGACAATCTGCCCGCCGCGGGCAATCACGCAGCCGACACGGGGATTGGGCGAGGTGGAAAAAGCGGCCCTGTTCGGCCAGATCAGGCGCCCGCCGCATATGGGCGGTGTCTTGTGGGGAGAATTCAGTCATGGCATGCAGCCTGAAAGGCTGGAAGCAGGGATAAAAGGGGCTTTCAGGCTGCTTTTGGCAGAGGAAAACCCTGCAGCAGCCTAGAAAGCTGCGGCAGGGGTCGTCAAAGCTGGATTGCCGTTTTTCCTGCGCGGCGCGGGGTGTCCGGCACATGGCTTTCGGGCAGCCTGAAAAATCTGTGATGCCTTAAAAACGGCATCGGCAAACGGCTTCAGGAGCCGAAGCTGACAGTTTTCAATGAGTCTTCAATTCAGTGGCATCGGCGTAGGGGGCTGACGGCGCAGATGCTGACCAGCTCTTGCCGGCAGCCTGAATGCGGCAGCTTTCGTTGACAGTGGTGCCGTCGCTGTCGCTATAGAAGCTGTAGCTCAAGACACCGTTTTTGCTTGCTGGAGAGATCCTGCAGATCGTCGCGTGCTTTGAGCGCGGTTTCGATGCCGTCCAGCGCGGCGTCGCCGGACTGGCCCAGGCGCAGCGCGGTTACGGTGATGACTTCGCTGTCGCTGTGCTGCAGCAGCGGGATGTTATCGGCCTGCTGCCTTCAGGCTGGTAGGCGGGGTCTTGGCTTTTCGTCGGCATAGCCGGAATTAAGAGCGATGCTGAAGCTGCCGTCGCGGCTTTTGACGCTGGTTTCAGCAGGAATGGCGCCGGTATCGCCCTGGGTGGCGGATGAGGTTTCAGCGGCGGATGCTGCGCCGGCGGCGTTGTTTGCCTGGTCGCAGGGCGGTCGCTCAGCAAGCGCCAGCCAGAGGCGGTGGCGGTAAACAGAGGTTTCATCGTATTTCCTTGCTGTGGTGGTTCGGATTGCGGGCGGCAGTTTGAATGCCTGTCGCCCGTTTCAGGCTGCCTGAAAAGGCGGCGCGGTTTATTCGTCGAAATGCAAAACGGCGGAGGTGTAAACGTTTTGCACGTCATCAGAGTCTTCGAGCGCGTCAATCAGTTTTTGCATTTTCAGTGCGTCGTCGCCGGCGGCTCGGTTTCGTTCTGCGCGCGCATGGTGCGTCGCCATCCTGCGAGCTGAAGCCGGCGGCTTCGAGCGCGGCTTTGACCACCCTGAGTCGGCCGGAGCGGTGATGACTTCGATAACGCCGTCTTCATGGCTGATAACGCTCTTCAGCGCCGGCTTCGAGCGCGGCTTCCATCAGCGCGTCTTCGTCGGCATCGGTGAAGACCAGATAGCCTATGGTGGACGAAGTTGAGAAACGCAACGCAGCCGTCAGTGCCGAGATTGCCGCCGTTTTTGGAAAGGCGTGGCGCACGTCGGCAACGGTGCGGGTTTTGTTGTCGGTCATGCAATCGACCATCAGCGCCGCGCCGCCGATGCCGTAGCCTTCGTAGCGCAGCTCGATGTGAGTCCACGCCTTCAGGATTACCGGTGCCTTTGTCGATGGCGCGCGGACGTTGTCTTTGGGCATATTGGCGTCCCAGGCTTTGTCCATTGCCAGCCACCAGGCGGTTGGATGCGGGATCGCCGCCGCCAGGGCAGGCGGCAGTGATTTCTTTAATCAGTCGGGTGAAAATTTTTGCCGCGTTTGGCGTCGGCACGGGCTTTTGTGCTGGATGTTCGCCCACTTGCTGTGTCCGGCCATGAATATTCCTTTATGTAATAAAGCCGCCTGCCCTTGTTTGGCAGGCTCAAAAGCAACTGATTTTATCATAATTCTGTTTTGTACGGACGGATCCGTTGCGTGTGCGCGGCGGTGTTGTGATAAGGTGTGATACGCTGGGGTTTGAAAAATTACGCTCCAGCCGTGTTTCACAAGCCTTAACGTGTACTGACTGTTGTGGGTGTCTTTGAAGTTATATTCAGCCCGGCTTGAAATCAGCGTAGAGATTCGGACGGCTCTTGTGTTTTAGCGTTAGTTGGTGTGCAGTTGGCGGTAACTTTTGCTGGTTTCGGCGTTTTGTTACTTTAGTGTGGGACGGCGCTGCCGGCATGTATCGCTTTGCTCGCGGTTTGTCTTATACGGTTCCTACTCTGGTTGCGGTATTGCTTTTAAAATTTTTCTACTCGCGCCCTGCTTTCGCCGGGGCGGTGTTTCTCGCTTCAGAAATTTTGAAAAATAATACTGGCCAGCTTTACTGCCGCTGTAGTTTTACTTGTATGGCGGATTGCGCAGGATGTTTTTATCGCCGGTTTGCTGTTGGTCAGTCATCTGGTTTTTCTACTATTTCTGAAGGTCTATCGTTATGGCAGTGAATCGTCTGGTGCCGCCGACTATATCAAAGCACCATCTGCGAAGTCTTACCAGTCTGAATGATGTCAGCGAAGGTCAGGGCTTGCAGAATATCGCCGACTTCTCTTTATCAATCTTGATGCAATCTGCCATCGTGCTCGGCGTCGTTGGTTCTTTCCTGTTGTGGCGCGCCGCCAGAGGCAACTTCGGTGTGCCGAGCCGTTTTCAGGCTGCCGTCGAACTTCTGTATGGTTTTATCGATGATATGTGCAAAAGGCATCATCCACAATGAGCAGTCGCGCAAAGTGGTAGCCCAGTTGGGTTTGGCGCTGTTTACATGGAGTTTTCCTGATGAATGCGATGGACTTACTGCCGGTGGATCTGCTGCCGCGCGTGTGGCGAGGAATGACCGGCAACCATCTGCCTTTGCTGCGTGTGGTACCGACCGCAGACATCAATACTTCCCTGCGCTGGCTATCGGCGTACTGATTTTCTGTATTTTCTACAGCATTAAGATTAAGGGCGGCAAAGGCTGGGTGCATGAGTTGTTTACCGCGCCGTTCGGTCCGATGCTGGGTCCGGTTAATTTTTCTGTTGAATATTCTTGAATATCTCTCCAAAACTTTTTCCCATAGCATGCGGTTGTTCGGTAATATGTATGCCGGTGAGCTGGCTATTCCTGCTGATTGCGCTTCTGGGCGGCTCTTGGGCGGCTTCAGGCAGCATTGGTTTTCTTGGATCCGATATTGTTTTTCTTCCATATTATTGCCGGCGCGGCATGGGCGATTTTCCATATTCTGATTATTACCCTGCAGGCATTTATTTTTCATGGCTTTTGGCTTTCGTTTATATCAGATGGGCACATGACCACCACTAAACAGTTTTTGATGTAGTTTGTGCTAGTTCCCTTTCTTTATCTTTCTTGTTTAAGGGTTTTTACTATGACTTACCTCAGTTTAATCGCTATTGCTTGTAGCCTGATCGTTGCATTGGGCGCATTGGGTGCTTCTATCGGCATCGCAATGGTTGGTTCAAATCATCTGGAATCTTCTGCACGCCAGCCTGAATTGATCGGCCCGCTGCAAACCAAACTGTTCCTGATCGCTGGTCTGATCGACGCGGCTTTCTTGATTGGTGCACAATTGCCCTGCTGTTTGCCTTCGCTAAACCGTTCCAAGGTTAATAGATATTTCCGATTCGTTTGAATTTGAGAAAACCAATCGGAAGGTTATCAAAGTGAACCTAAATGCAACCTTAATTGCACAGCTAATCGTCTTTTTGATTTTTGGTTGGCTTTACCCGTACGCTATGTATGGCCGCCTATCGCCAAAGCATTGGACGAGCGCGCTGATAAAAATCGCCGAGGGGTTTGGCTGCGGCCGAGGCGCGGTAAAAGCGATTTTGAGCAGGCAGAGAAAAAGTTGCAGAACTCTTGGCTGAAGGCAGGGAATCAGGTTTCCGAAATGGTAACCAATGCCGAAGCGAGCCGCCCAGATTGTGATGAGGCGAAAACTCAGGCCGCAAACAGGGCTGCCCGTATTTCCGCTCAAGCAAAAGCAGATGTTGAGCAAGGGAGGTAAACCGTGCGCGCGAAGCCTTGCGCGAACAGGTTTCGGCACTAGCAGTAAAGGTGCGGAATCCATCTTGCGTCGCGAAGTCGATGAAAAACAACATGCGCAGTTGCTGGCTTCTTTGAAACAGGGCTGTAAGCCAATGATAGAGTTTGCAACCATTGCCCGTCCTATGCGAAGGCCATTTTCGAATTGGCTGAAAGCGAACAGGCCGACAACTGGCAAACTTCTCTTAAAGAGGCTGCTTGGCTTGTCCGGCAGCCCCAAGTGGAAGTTCTGATCGCTCAAACCGATACCGATGCCAAGCAAAAGGCCGATATGCTGATTGACTTGCTGGGTGATTCGCCTGCTTTGGGCAGCTATAAATTCAAAAAAATTTCCTGTATGTACTGGCTCAGGGAAAAAACGTTTGCCGGTACTGCCTGAAATTTATGAGCAGTTCAAAGAACTGGTGCTGTCGCGTAAGCATATCAGGCGAGGCAGTTGTCTATACCGCTTATGATATTGCCGACGAAAAATCAAAAACAGCAGATTATTCAGAGTTTGGAGCAGCATTTCCAAACCAAGTTGCAAGCTGTTTTTCCAGAAACTGATCGCGATTTAATCAGCGGCATCAAGGCAGTAGTTGGTGATCAGGTGTTAGATTTGTCGGTGCAGGGGTAAATTGCAAAAACTGTACGCGACTATGACCAATTGGGAGAGTTTTTCATGCAGCTTAATCCTGCTGAAATCGGCGATTTTGCTGAAAGCTAAAATTGAAAATTTAAATACGAAGCAGGAAGCCCATACCCGCGGCACAGTTATTTCTGTTACTGACGGCATTGTGCGTGTGCACGGTCTTTCTGATGTGATGCAGGGGCGAGATGCTCGAGGTTTCCGAACAATACGCTTCGGCTTGGCGATGAACTTGGGCGCGACTCTGTGAGGTGCCGTAATCTTGGGTGAATACGAGCATATTACCGAAGGTGACGAAGTCAAATGTACCGGTCGCATTTTGGAAGTTCCGGTTGGTGCGGAGTTGGTTGGTACCGCGTAGTCAATGCGCTGGGTCAGCCGATCGACGGTAAGGTCCGATCAGCAGCTCTCTTACCGCACCGATTGAAAAAAATTGCTCCGGGTGTGATTGCCCGCCAATCCGTCGATCAGCCGATGCAAACCGGCGAAAAGCGATCGACTCCGCTGGTTCCTGTGGGTCGTGGTCAGCGTGAGCTGATCATTTGGCGACTCGTCAAACCGGTAAAACTGCCGTTGCGCTTGACGCGATCGTCAACCAAAAAGGTACCGGCGTTATATGTATCTATGTGGCGATTGGCCAAAAGGCTTCTTCGATTGCCAACGTGGTGCGCAAGCTGGAAGAACACGGGCGATGGAGCATACCATTGTCGTGGCCGCTTCCGCTTCAGAAGCTGCGGCGTTGCGAGTTTATCGCCCCTTATTCGGAGGCTGCACTATGGGCGAATACTTCCGTGATAACGGCCAGGATGCCTTGATTGTGTATGACGACTCGTCCAAACAAGCCGTTGCCTATCGTCAGATTTCTCTCCTGTTGCGCCGCCCGCCCGGTCGCGAAGCCTATCCTGGCGATGTATTCTATCTGCACAGCCGTCTGTTGGAGCGTGCCGCCCGCATCAATGCCGATGAAGTTGAAAAACTTACCGGTGGCAAGGTAACTGGCAAAACCGGTTCCCTAACCGCTCTGCCGATTATCGAAAGCAAGCGGGTGACGTCTCGGCATTTGTACCAACTAACGTAATTTCAATTACCGACGGCCAAAATCTTTTTGAAACCGACCTGTTCAACTCGGTATCCGCCCGACGTAATGCCGGTATTTCGGTATCCCGTGTAGGTGGTGCTGCCCAAACCAGTGATTAAGAAAACTTGGTGGCGGTATCCGTTTGGCTTTGGCCCAATACCGTGAATTAGCGGCGTTTTTCCAGTTCGCATCCGATTTGGACGAGAGCTACCCGCAAGCAGCCGCAACACGGTGAAGTGGTAGCCGAGCTGATGAAACAGCAACAGTTCAGCACTCTGAATACCGCGGAAATGGCACTTGACCTTGTGGGCGATTAACAATGGTTCATATTCTGATGTTCCGGTTGCCAAAGCGCTTGCATTCGAAGCTGAATTCCTGAGCTATGTCCGCACCCAGCTGCCGCAGAGTATTGGAAGCAATCAATGCGTCTGGCGCGATGTCCGATGAAAACGAACAAGCGCTTTACAGATACGATGAAGTCGTTCAAGGCTTCTTACAACTATGCAGCCTGAAAGGCTTAGCAGGAAGAGTCTGAAAATGGCAGTAGGAAAGAGATTCTCACAAGATTCGAAGCGTGCAAAACACGCAGAAAATCACCAAAACAATGCAAATGGTGTCAACCTCTAAAAATGCGTAAGACTCAAGAGCGTATGCGCTTGGCTGAGGCCCGTATGCCGAGAAAGTTCGCCAAAGTTGGGTCATCTGCCCAAACTAACGAATATCACGGCATCAGCTGTTGGAAGAGCGGCAAAGAAGTCAAACGTGCTGGCTTTATCCTGATTACCACAGATAAGGGGTCGTGCGGCGGTCTGAATGCGAACGCTGTTGAAAAGATTCTGCGCAAGTTCAGGATTATCAGGAACGCGGCATTGCGGTTGACGCTGTGTGCTTTCGGCAGCAAAGGTTTAGCGGCATGCCAGCGCATCGGCTTAAATGTTATCGCCAGCGTCAGCAATTTTGGGTGATACGCCCAAAATGGAAAATTTTGCTGGGTGCGCTAACTGAAATCTTTTGGCCGCTAGAGACCGGTCTGGATGTTATCCATTTTGGTTTTCTCCTGCTTTGTCAATACAGATGAAACAGGAACCCCGTTCCGAAGTACTGCTGCCGATTGGTTCCGGTGTTCTGGATGCGGACGACGGACGAAATACCACTGGGATTACCGCTACGAGCCCAACCCAACCGTTGTGTTGGAGTATCTGCTCAGACGCTACCTTGAATCGGTGGTATATCAGGCAGTCAGCGATAACATGGCTTCCGAGCAGGCTGCACGCATGGTGGCGATGAAAGCGGCAACCGATAACGCTGGTAACGCGATTAAGGAATTGCGCTTGGTGTACAACAAGTCGCGTCAAGCGGCGATTACTACAGAATTGGCCGAGAATTGTGGCAGGTGCCGCAGCCGTTTAAGGCAGCCGCCGGCCCATCAGATAGGATACGATAATGAGTGAAGGCAAAATCGTACAAATCATCGGCGCAGTAGTGGACGTGGAATTTCCTCGTGATGCTATCCCCCGCGTTTACGATGCTTTGAAATTAGTGGATCGTGATTTGACCTTGGAAGTCCAGCAGCAGCTTGGCGACGGCGTAGTCCGTACCATTGCAATGGGTAGTTCCGACGGTTTGAAACGCGGTTTGGCCGTAAAAATACCGGTGCTCCGATTACCGTGCCGGTGGGTCGAGGCTACTTTGGGTCGCATTATGGACGTGCTGGGCAATCCGGTGGATGAAGCCGGCCCGATCGATGGCGCCCATACCCGCGCCATCCACCAGCCTGCTCCCAAATTTGACGAATTGTCCAATGCCACCGAGCTTCTGGAAACCGGCATTAGGGTGATCGACCTGTCTGTGTCCGTTTGCCAAAGGCGGTAAAGTGGGTCTGTTCGGTGGTGCCGGCGTAGGTAAAACCGTAAACATGATGGAGTTGAGTCAACAACATCGCTTAAAGCGCACAGCGGTCTGTCGGTATTTGCCGGCGTCGGTGAGCGCTACCCGCGAAGGTAACGACTTCTACCACGAGATGAAAGACTCCAACGTATTGGATAAAGTGGTATGGTTTACGGTCAGATGAACGAACCTCCGGGCAACCGTCTGCGTGTCGCCCCTAACCGGTTTTTGTCTATGGCCGAACACTCACGTGATGAAAAAGACGAAAAACGGCAAAGGCCGCGACGTACTGTTCTTTGTGGACAACATCTATCGCTACACCCCTGGCCGGTACCGAAGTATCCGCCCTGTTGGATCGTGTGCCTTCCGCCGTGAGGTTAGCCAACCGACGCTGGCTGAAGAAATGGGTCGTTTGCAGAGCGTATTACCTCTACCCAAACCGGCTCCATTACTTCCATCCAAGCCGTATACGTACCGGCGGACGACTTGACAGTCGACCCGTCTCCTGCGACCACTTTCGCCCACTTGGATGCGACCGTGGTATTGAGCCGTGACATTGCTTCTCTCGGTATTTATCCCGCAGTTGACCCGCTGGATTCCACTTCCCGCCAGCTCGACCCGATGGTTCTGGGTCAGGAGCACTACGATGTAGCCCGCGGCGTGCAGTCCACCCTGCAGAAATACAAAGAGCTGCGCGACATCATCGCTATTTTGGGTATGGACGAATTGTCTGACGAAGACAAACTGACCGTAATGCGTGCCCGCAAAATCCAGCGCTTCCTGTCCCAGCCTTTCCTGTGGCCGAAGTGTTTACCGGCTCTCCCGGCAAATACGTTTCCCTGCGCGATACCATTGCCGGCTTCAAAGCCATTCTGAGCGGCAGAATACCGACCACCTCACCCGAACAGGCCTTCTATATGGTCGGCGGTATCGAAGAAGCGGTTGAGAAAGCCAAAACCCTGAACTAAGGAGCCGGGCATGGGTGTCATGCAAGTTGAAGTGGTAAAGTAACGAGAACAACATCTTTTCAGGAGGCAACTTTTTGTGGTAGTACCGACTCTGGAAGGCGAACTCGGTATCTACCCGCGACACGAACCGATTATGAACTTGGTGCGTCCGGCGCATGCGGCTGACCGTGCCCGACTCAACCAGAAGTCTTGGTAGCGGTATCCGGCGGCGTGCTGGAAGTTCAGCCGCATAAAGTAACGGTATTGGCTGACGTAGCGGTGCGCAGCAGTGAAATGGACCAGGCGCGTGCGGAAGGAGGCGAAGAAGAACGCCGAAGCCGGCGTTGCCAAAGCCGGGACGAAGAATCGCTGGCCAAAGCTCAAGCAGCACTGGCCGCCGCAATTGCCGAGCTGAAAACGCTGGACTATATCCGCCTGCACCAAAAGCACTAAACCCGAGCAAAGCAAAACCTGCCTGCCATTTTTGATGGCGGCGGGTTTTATGGGGCTGTATGCTAGATAAGCAGTCATGTTAGACTGCAAAAATGAAAGATAACCCATTGTAAACTAAAAAGAGTATTCAAAAGAAACTGCTTCAGTTTTTTGTACTCGAAGTTACCGCCCGTTCAACCGCCGATTTATTGGGCATCCACCCCAATTCGGCAGTGCTGTTTTTACCGCAAAGATTCGCGAAGTCATCAGCCATCATCTTTCACTGCAAGTCGATACGGTTTTTGACGAGCTCAGTTGAGTTGGACGAGAGCTATTTTTGGCGGACACCGCTAAGAGCAAACGCGGGCGCGGTGCGGCGGAAAAGGTGGCAGTCTTTGGCATTCTCAAACGCGGCGGCAAGGTTTATCACCGTGGTAGTTGAGAATGCTAAAAGAGAGACGTTATTTCCTGTTATCACAAAGAAAATTATGCCAGACAGCATTGTCTATACGGATTGTTTGAGCAGCTATGATGTGTTGGATGTAAGCGGATTTACCCACCACCGCATTAATCACAGCAAGCTGTTTGCCGACAGACAAAACCATATCAACGGCATTGAAAACTTTTGGAATCAGGCAAAACGCGTGCTGCGCAAATACAATGGAATCGACCGTAAATCTTTCCGCTGTTCTTGAAAGAATGCGAGTTCCGTTTTAACTTTGGCGCACCTTCGAGCGGCTTAAAGTGCTGCGCCGGTGGTGTGAAATTTAGGGCTTATCTAGTACAGCCCCTGTTGCAGAGGGCTTAGGAAGCGAAAAATCATTTTAAAGGATCATTCCGCAACATTTTTCAGCAGTACTTTTGTACAAATCATCATGTCTGTGATTGAAGCGAAATTCAGTTTCTCTTTCAGATGCAAGTCAAAAACATGTCTTTGCTACACCATGTTATGTATCAGATGGTGTTTCGCGCAACTCCAAAACGATTCAATACCGTTAATATGCATGCGCTCCACGAGCAAACTCCATTTTGCCGTGATACACCCTAAAATGCTTTTGCAAAATCCCATGATCAATCAAACCATGATAACCGCGCCATCCGTCAGTATTGATGACGCTCTCAATGGAGATATGTCCGCGTATAACCTTTTGTAGCGTAGCTTTTGGAGGCATCGGGTACGATTTCCGTATAGACCTTTATCTCCCCGTTTGAGTACCCCAAAGACGATGGTTTTACCACCAGCACCGCTTCCGCGTTTACCACGAATACGCTTCTGCACCAAAGTAGGATTCGTCAAGTTCAACAACACCATCAAAAGGGTTTGCTGCTCACATTCAGCAGCTAACCGTTGCCGTAATTTTAAGAATAGCGTGTTGATACTTCTGACACTGATGCCAGTTAATCTGGCAGTATCAGAAGCAGTCAAATCCAAGGCAAATAGCCGTAGAATTTTGACGAAATTGTGGTTCAGAAATTTTGCTGAACTTTTTGATACTTGTTTTTAATTTCATTTCATAAGCTTATCACTGTTTTTGGTGATTTTGCTTCCTAAGCCCCCTAAGTATTTCAACGGCGGCGAGACGGATAAACCCACAAGCCCTATGGCGAAGCCTACCACCGCAGGCAAACAAACTGCCGCACAGCTTGCCGCCGCCTGCGGATGCAGCCGCCAAACCATCCTGCGCCATCTCAAAAGCCGCGCCCAGCACAGCTTGCCGAACCCCAATGCACCAACGTCGTGATGGATACCACCTGCGAGCGCCGTTTCGGCGTCATGGTTTTGTTCGACAGTATCGGCGGCAAAGCGCTTTCGGTAACCCTAAGTCAGAAACGAAAACAACGCCCTTTACGCCGAAGCCATCGGCAGCCTGAAAAGCCAAAGGCATTGAAATACGAAAGCATCGTTTGCGACGGCCGTAAAGGTCTGCCGCAACTGTTCCCGATATTCCCGTGTACAACTTTGCCATTTCCACCAAGTCAAAACCGTCGGCCGATACCTGACGCGCAACCCGCAAACAGCTGCGGGGCAAGAGCTGTAGCACTTGGCACTGACGTTAAAAAGCGGCCGCAGAGCCGACTGAAAGCAACCTGAAAGCATGGTTCGAACGGCACAAAGACTTCTTCAACGAACGCACAAAGAACCCCCGAAACGGTAAATCCCACTACACCCATCCCAGACTGCGCAGCACTATTTCAGCCTGAAACGGAACATGGGCAACCTGTTTGTGTTTGAAGAGCATCCCGATTTGAGCATCCCAAACACCACCAATCTGCTTGATGGGGCATTTGCCGGATTAAAGCGGCATTTGGAGTGTCATCACGGTATGAGTAAGGCTAACAAGATAAAGTTTATTCAGGATTATTTTTCTGAAAAATAAATTTTCGGCAGTAAATTTGTTACTTAGTGCCCCGTTTCTCAGATTGAGCAGTAAATTTGTTACTTATGCCTAATAAAGCGATGGCACCGCCTTTAAGCCGGACGCTGTCGGCGGTGATGTGGTAGCCGCCTTCGCCGGCAAAGAGGCCGCTCTGGCTGCCGACGTTGCGAGCCGTACTTCACACTGCTTTGGTTGTAGTTGCCGGAGTACGCTCCATGCGGTACCGAGCGCGACTTGGGCGCGGATGCCGCCGCCGCTGTTTGCTCTCCTGTTCGACAGTGTCCTGCGGGCTTTCGATATAAAGGGTGCCGCCGACTTCAGCGTCGATGCGTTTTTGCATGGGCTTAGGGCACCGTTCAGCACGGTATTGCCCTTTGCTGCTGAGCTGCAGTTTGTCGGACTGCAATAGGGTGTTTTGATGGCTTTGGCTGTCCGAACGGTTTTTACCTTTTTGCCGTAGGCCGCTTCGGCATAGATATAGACACCGGTTTGGGCACCAACGGAAACCCCGACGCCGACCTGTACGCCGGCATTGCGGTTTTTGCCGTCCTGATGTTGGCTGTCTTGGGCGGACTGCAGCCGGATGTCGCGCGCGGAATCGAGGGCGGATGGTGTCGCCTGCAGTAATGTTGCTGCCTTGGACGGTAATCGTCGCCCTCGCGGCTGCGTGATATTGATGTCGCCGCCAGCTTTCAGGCTCGCTTTGCTGGCTTTGGCGGTAGTGTTGGTTTTGTTCCTTGCTGGCGGTTTTAAAGCCGAAGCCGGCTTCGACGGACAAGAGAACGGCGCCTTGCTGTCCGGTTTGGTTTTTGACGGCGTCGGCTACTTTGCCGACGGAATCGGCCAGCTGGTAGGCTTGGGCACCGCGGCTAGACCCCTGCAGGGCGCGGGTGCGGTCGTCGGCTGGTTGCGGCAATTGGCGTGCAAAAAGCCTCAGCTGCATTCTATGCTTACTCGATACCTGCACGGGAAAAATATCTTACCCCACGGCATACGTTTTCTTCAAAGATGCTTTCAAGATGATCGATAAAGGCGGGATTCACGGCATTGTCGTCTTCTGCACTGTTCACTACTTCGGGATCAAAATATTTAAAATAGAATACCTCTCCTCGGAGGTGAGGTTAATATGTGTAAGCCAATGATAAATCCAGGCAACATCAAAATCGTATCCTTTTGATTCAAGATCATAATTAGGATTGTAATAAGCAAGATTCCGGCAATACTCCCGAATGTCTTCATCCGTAATCTCTTTCATGAGCCAAAAATTCCATCCATCTCAAGGTAAACAGCCGGTAAACTAACTCTACTGTTTCCTGCCAATCAAGCCCTGAATTGGGAAGGTCTACTGGTTCTGTATCAACAAAAAGCTAATTGATAAAAATATCTTGCATGGCTGCTGCCTGTCGTTCGTTCATCTTCATAAGTTTACCCTTCTAGAAAAATTAATTTTGTGGAAATTTTTAATTTTAAGTTTTTATTGTTATTCAGTAACCGGATGGCCTGATTATTATGGATTTCTACCGTTGCTGTAGTGGGTAGGGGTATCTTTGCCAGCATATCCGGCAGGACGGTAAACAATTGTGTCGTTTAGTGTCGCAACTTCCAGCAATCTTAAATACTTTAGGTAACATTTTAATAAAACAAGTAAGATTAATCATTTTTAAGAATGCATTAAGGATGCAATAGGGAAATAGTGGATTATTCTCATCCCATTCTACCCCATGCTCAATAAATATGGATTCTAATGTTTTTTATGAAAGGAGTATTTAATTCAAATTTCTTTCCATTCCACTCCTCAAATGCCTCAGGAATATATTTTATTATTAAATCTAGCCCTTTTTGTTAATATAATCTCTCCCCAATACCACACTCATTATCCTTACCAAAAAGGATTTTTGTTTTGCTAGTTTATGACAAAAACCTAGAATATCTTTTTCTGTTTCCAAATTAACAGGCTCAAGAATTGCTAATTGACATATTAATAATCTATATATGAATTCAACTGCAAATTGCCAATCTTTGTTTCCTTGTCCATGCGATGCAAAATGCATTGGGAAATAGGCATCTAATGCTAAATACTCAAATTCGCATTGAATATTTTTCTGCTGTCTCTAAATTCATTAAAAATATCCTTATCTAGCAGGGAATTTAAATTTCAGCTCTGTTATTTGCCCTTTAAATTATCTATTTAAAGTTATTTAATGTTGGATTATTAATATCAACAGACGCTGTAGTTCCTTTAGTCATAGAAGCATTACCTGCTGGCCTATACACCACAAAGGTTCCATCCGGCATTTGCGCTTCCAACAGCCCACACATTTACCTCCGTATAATTTTTCACCTTCGACTCGTTCCATTAATGTAGGTTTCCTGCCTAAATATCGACGTGCAAAAAGCCTCCGCTGTTTGATTCGGATTATCTGAACGAGACATTTCTCTAGCAGCACCAGGCTTTCCTTTTTGCGGTTGTCCAGGTAGGCGGGTACGGCCAGACGTTTGCAACCTTTTTAATGCATCAGCCTGCCTTTCTGCAGAAGAAATAGCATTACGTTGGCGTATCGCCTCTATTCTGTTTGGGTCTAGGGATTCGATTTTTCCATGCCGTTGCTGATTATATTTAGGGTTGTTTCTCCCTATGTTGATGTCATCTCTGTAATCTTTCGGTGGTTTCCGGCAATGCCTTCTGTTCCCAATCCCGGCTGCTAAACACCCGTTTGCTTCCGTCAGGCCGCACCACCTTCACCGCATTGTCCGACCACGTTACCACAGAGCCTCTCGGTATCAGCTCCCCGTTTACCAGGCGTTGTTCCTGTGCCAAGGTAACGGTTGTTCCTTTTCACCGCTTGGAGGTTTGGGGGAATGCGGGCTTCGCTGACAGGCACAGCCTTTTCCGGACGGAACCTCCGCCTTTAACAGTTTCAATTCTTCTTGGATCTTGGTTATAGATTTTCTTGTGAATCTCGTCATTAAAGTTTTTAGATTTTTCCTTGTATTGAGATCATCATGATTACGTTTAGCTTTTGAACGGTTCTCCGTAATCTATGGGATACTTATTTCTGATCAATATTTTTCTTCCCAACTATTCTATTGTTTAATGAATTGCGTTAATTTATTATGCGCACCATGAATAAGGAGAAGCAATGCAGCCTGTCTCAATTCAGGTGAGGTGAAATCTCCTGTTTTTACTGCATTGATTAATGCCGAATAGCCTGCTTTTTGCTGTTCTGCATCATACATTATCCTTAAGCCATTATTGACCACAACCAGCTCGTTTGGAGTAAGCCCTTATATTTTAGTATGGAAATACTGAGAGTTATCTGGTTTTTAATTCAGCAGTTCCCATAGTTCCCTATTCCGCCTGCCTGAATATTAGTTAAACTCTCATAACCTTTAGGTTCGTAACCATATGCATTACCTATCGGTTGCATATCAGAACCTTTTAAACTATCTGAGTGGGCCAGTGTCCGTAAATCTCTAGCCATATAATCAGAAACTTGTTCTATCGTAAATTTTCTGGTTCGAATACCCTCCAAAATAAAATATTGGGCAAGAGCCCTCATTGTTTAAGTGAGCTGTTTGGACTTTTTCTTCTGCTAATCGTCATTTTGCATTTTGCGTACTGTTGCAAAAATGCTATTGATCGAAGCTACACCCTTTAGATAACAAATACTTTTGTATTTTTGTCCAGTTGGACTTAATTTTTATGTTCGTGAATATTTGGCAGAAGGGCATTATTCTCCACCGCATTCTGCCCCAACACACCCCTACCTGTGCGTTGAACAGGGCATTGCTGTTGCCGTTGGTGCTGCCGCTGCCTTTCAGGCTGCCTCCCGCCGCACCTACCACCGAAGCGATGGCGCCGGTCTGCGCTTTGATCTCTTCTTTAATGTGCTCGGGCAGAAGGTTGGGATTGAATTTTTCCCGTTGTCGGGTCGATGGCGATCTTGCCGTCGTCGTATTGTTTGCCAGGGTACCCAGCCGCGCGTTCGGCAGCAACGGCAGCGCTGCCGCCGGCAAGCGGGTCGGCACCGTTGGCGTAGGCCAAGGCGGCACCGAGCATAAAGTGGCCGATTGCTTTGCGCAGCTTCGTTTTTGTGTTCACCGTGGCCGAAAGCGCTTGCCGATGGCGGCTGCGGCATACGGCGCCAACGTATTGGCCGCCAGCTGCAGATCCCCTGGCCGCCCAATGCGCCGGTAATCAGGGTTTCGGCAGCGCTAAGCGCGACGGCTGCCGCCGCCCACGCCCCAGCTTCGGGCTTCTTGTAAGCGGGCGTAGGCGGGGAAATGAGCCAGCATCTCCTGCTGCCGTTGTGCGTCGCTTAGGCTGAGGTAGTGTTCGTAGCTGCCGTCGTTACGCTCTTTCAGGCTGCCTTCGTGGGCGGCTTGTTGTTTTTCAGCTCTTCGGCTGCCGCTTTGGCACGGTTGCTATAGGTGCCGACGGCGACTGTGGATGGCGGTAGATCGATTGGGCAATGGTTTGCTCGTTTGTCGAGTAGTTTTTGCAGATCGGGAACGCTGTCGGCGCTATGATGGGCAGTGGCCGAATCGGTATGGATGCCGAGCGCGGGCGCTGGTTTTTGCCGCCGATGGTGATGTTGCCTTCGCTGAGTACCGAGCAGGGTATAGCCTTGGCTGTCGCCGCTTTCATGCTGCGGCAGGGTGGGGCTGTAGTTGAGGCCTTTGTTCATGTTCTGGTCGGCGGTTTGGGACGCACGGCCGAAGGCGCTTTTGATTGAAGCCGTCGCTTCCTTTCAGGCTGCCGCCGTAACCGGCACCGATGCCCATGCTGCTGGCGCTGTAGCTGCTTTCGTTGCGGATGTCTTCAAAGCTGAAACTGCGGGCGGTGAGTTCGTTGTGGTCTTTGTCTGCGGCAGAAGCGATGGCGCCGCCTTTAAAGCCGGACGCTGTCGGCTTTGATGTGATAACCGCCTTCGCCGGCAAAGAGACCGCTCTGGCTGCCGACGTTGCGGCTGTAGCACGCTGGCTTTGCTTTGGTTGTAGTTGCCGGATACGCTCCCATGCGGTACCGAGCGCGACTTGAGCGCGGATGCCGCCGCCGCTGTTTGCTTTCCTGTTCGACAGTGTCCTGCGGGCTTTCGATATAAAGGGTGCCGCCGACATCGGCGTCGATGCGTTTGGGCAGGGCTTGGGCACCGTTGAGCACGGTATTGCCCTTTGCTGCTGAGCTGCAGTTTGTCCGATTGCAGCAGGGTGTTTTGATGGGTTTGGCTGTCCGAACGGTTTTTGCCTTTGCCGTAGGCGGCTTCGGCATAGATATAGACGCCGGTTTGGGCACCAACGGAAACGCCGACGCCGACTTGTACGCCGGCATTGCGGTTTTTGCCGTCCTGATGTTGGCTGTCTCGGGCGGAGAGCAGCCGGATGTCGCGCGCGGAATCGAGGGCGGATGGTGTCGCCCGCAGTAATGTTGCTGCCTTGGACTGGTAATGTCGCCCTCGCGGCTGCGGATATTGATGTCGCCGCCGGCTTTCAGGCTGCTTTGTTGGCTTTGGCGGTAGTTTTGGTTTTGCTCTTTGCTGGCGGTTTTAAAGCCGAAACCGGCTTCAACGGACAAGAGGACGGCGCCTTGCTGTCCGGTTTTGGTTTTTGACGGCGTCGGCCACTTTCGCCGACGCCATCGGCCAGTTGGTAGGCTTGGGCGCCGGCGGCTAGACCCTGCAGGGCGCGGGTGCGGTCGTCGGCTTTGCTTTTGGCGGCGCCCTCGGCGGCGTTGACCAGATCGATCAGCGGCGAGGAAATTTTGGCGAAGGTGCCGATTTTAAGGTCGCGCTCGCTTTGGCGGCTGCGGCCGTGATTGTCGGCGGTGCTAGCTGTGATCACTAGTCGTGATCAGCAGATCGCCTTACGAAACCAGAGTGCTGCCTCCCGTTAGCTTGCTACAGGGGATAGTGCAATCGTCGTGGTTTCCTCAATACTGTGAAATTTTTCTACCATAGTCTTAGCCTATATTAAAAAATTATTAAAAATCATTCATTTATTTTCACAATATTATATTTAATATTATTATCAATAGCTTCCTAAAAATTAGTATACTATTTTCAATTATCTCTTCTCTAATTCAAACTCAAATAAATCGTTGCAATCGTATTCATAGCTATAATTTGAAAATGTATTTTCACGTAATTTCCATAAAAATGAAACACGATTTTTATTATTAAAAATAATACATTTGATAATCATCAATGAATCCTCAAGCCCTACAATATATTCACTAGTGGTCTCATCATTGATTAGATAATAAAATTTCCTATTGGTATTGGAATTAATAATATCTTCCGGTAATCTAATTTGATTCGATAAACATCGCTCAAGGCGGGCTATAAATACGGGAATATAGGTCTCATCATTAAATGTTCCTAGCGGTATAGAATTTATCCAAATTCTCAATGGTATTGTGGAATAATAGGATTTTATTGGTAGCTTAGTTACTTCAATAGCAAAAATTTCTTACATCCAAATATCATGAAATTAGTATCCTTTTCGTATTTCTTTGGGGATTGTGCCTATATTATTGCGATCCATTCCACTAGCCGTCTTTCCATTGGTTGAACCATTCCAATGGAGTATTATTTCCGTCATTTTTGAAACCGATGATATATTGGTTTATTGTCTTTATATTCTATAGCCCATCTGTTTCCATCGGATCCCAGTATGCTTTTTATTCCAAAGTTCAATATGATTGTCTGGTAGCACAGATTTAGAGGGATTATAGGTATTTAAATTCCCTGATTTTATGTCATGATGTCCTGGATTTTCATACATCTGAGGTTTTAATCAGTCTTCCCTTAGAGGATGGCTTACTACCTTCAATAATAAAATCAGATTTCCCATATGTTGGCTCATATTTTTGATACCAAGTATTTTATTTCCTGTAATTGGATTAGTAGATCCAATAAATTTATCTAAATCATAAGGATGTCTACCCTCCCTTGCCTTTTCCTCCCAAGCTACTTTCTCCGCAACATTTCCTACCGCTTTGTCAAAACTTCTCTCCCGCCGTGCCGCCTTGGGATGGCGAAGACTCGGGCTGCCCGCTTCCTTTGCCTGATGTGCTGCCTTTGCCGGTTGCGCCGGTTGGTGCCGCCCTTGCCGTGCGCACGGCTTTCCATTGGAAGAGACGGGCTTTCAGGCTGCACTCTGTGCGGCAATCCGATACCCTCCGGTGTGGCCAGTCCGCATTGCGCACCATGGCAGAAATTGTCAAAGCCTTCCTTTATTTTTTTGAAGCTCTTGCTTCCCGTTGTCTGCGACTTTTTCGCGCAAACCTCCCGCTTTCACCAACCAAATTCCCGCCTACATAGCGAACCCTTTTACTGATGATTTCTCCACCGTGTTTTTGCAGCTTTTCCGGGAACGATAAAACCGCCTACATTGGCTGTAGCCGTTTCCATGTCATCGACCGCATCACCCGAAATTGCCATTGGCAACAGCATGTCCGAAATTGCTGCTATGCCGTTTGAACAGGCTCCATTCGTGCCGGATGGCTGTACCGGCAGAATCGATTACTTTATCCCGCTCCTCTTGGTTGGTAGCCAACTGTTCCAGCTTATTCCAGACCCGATCCGGATTTTGAATGACGTACTTCCCTCCGTTCCATAATCCTTCACCGAGACCGATAATGCCTTCTCCGGTATCAATCAAGATACGATCGGCAACGCGTATGCCAAATGGGGCACTGAAGACTTTCTCAACTGCCCGCTCAGTAAAATGGTTTGTCCGGCTGTTACCATCAGCTACCTGCTGGGGAGATTGCCGAGACGGGGGCGATTTTCCTACTGAGAAAGCGCCACGAGGGTGTACAAAAATCGGACGGACGTAACAGGCTCTTTACGCTGATTGGTGTGGTTAAATGAAATGCCGTCGAGATAATGGGTGATATCGGCAGCTTTTTGACGGTCGCTCTCCAAATAGGCAATATCGGTCATATTTTCCCAAATGATAAAGTGCCGGCTGCTGTAACCTTCTTTGCCGATCCAATCGGGGAGGACGGTAACGACCGGTAAGTTTTTGCATCGTCTCCTGCTTGGTTAGGTGAAATAGAATCGGTTTGTGTAACAGGCTCAAGTTGAGCCCATTTTCTTCTCGGTGGATACTGCCTGCTTGCATAAAAGCGGCGCATAATCTTCACTGGTGACATATTGCAAGCCTTCACGTATTTCAACTCGCGGCGCACGCAGGATCTTGGTCGCCTCCCGCGTTGGCATTGCAGTATCAAATCATTGCGGTTTTTGCGCTGCGCATACGGGCGTCTGCAAATGTTTCATCCAGACATATCGCCTATCGCGCATTGTTCCAATCTTCTTTCAAACTCGATGGTTTCTTCTTTGCTCAGATGAGTTATTCCCACCGCATTCTGCCTCACACACCCCTACCTGCGCATTGAACAGGGGATTGCGTGCTGTGCCGTTGTTGGTGCCGCTTCCCCTTTCAGCGGCTGCCTCCGGCGGCACCGACCACCAGCAAGCGCTCCGGTCTGCGCTTTGATCCTCTTTAATGTGCTCGGGCAGAAGGTTGCGAATTTTCCGCTTATCGGGTCGATGGCAGTGCGGCCGTCGTCGTATTGTTTTGGCCAGGTATTCGGCTGCGCGTTCGGCGGCAACAGCAGCTGCTGCCGACAGCGGTCGGCGCCGTTGGCGCGTAGGCCAAGGCGGCACCGAGCATAAAGTGGCCGATTGCTTTGCGCGGGCTTCGTTTTGTGTTCACCGTGGCCGAAGCGCTTGCCGATGGCGGCTGCGGCATACGGCGCCAACGTATTGGCTGCCAGCTGCAGATCCCCTGGCCGCCCAATGCGCCGGTAATCAGGGTTTCGGCAGCGCTAAGCGCACGGCTTTTGCATGCCGCCTACGCCCCAGCTTCGCTTCTTGGCAAAGCTTGGGCGAGCGGGGGAATGGGCCAGCATCTCCCTGCTGCCGTGTGCCGTCGCTTAGGCTGAGGTAGTGTTCGTAGCTGCCGTCGTTACGCTCTTTCAGGCTGCCTTCGTGGGCGGCTTGTTGTTTTTCCAGCTCTTCGGCTGCGCTTTGGCACGGTTGCCCCTATGGGTGCCGACGGCACTGTGGATGGCGGCAGTCGATTGGGCAATGGTTTGCTGTTTGTCGAGTAGTTTTTGCAGATCGGGAACGCTGTCGGCGCTACGATGGGGCAGTGGCCGAATCGGTATGGATGCCGAGAGCGCGGGCGCTGGTTTTTGCCGCCGATGGTGATGTTGCCTTCGCTGAGTACCGAGCGGGTATAGCCTTGCTGTCGCCGCTTTCATGCTGCGCGCAGGGTGGGGCTGCTAGTTGAGGCCTTTGTTCATGTTCTGACGTAAGCGGTTTGGGACGCACGGCCGAAGGCGCTTTTGATTGAAGCCGTCGCTTCCTTTCAGGCTGCCGCCGTAACCGGCACCGATGCCCATGCTGCTGGCGCTGCTAGCTGCTTTCGTTGCGGATGTCTTCAAAGCTGAAACCGCGGGCGGTGAGTTCGTTGTGGTCTTTGTCTGCGGCAGAAGCGATGGCGCCGCCTAAAGCCGGACGCTGTCGGCTTTGATGTGATAACCGCCTTCGCCGGGCAAAGAGACCGCTCTGTTGCCGACGTTGCGGCAGTGGCCGCTGGCTTTGCTTTGCTAGTTGCCGGATACGCTCCATGCGGTACCGAGCGCGACGGGCGCGGATGCCGCCGCCGCTTTGTTTGCTTTCCTGTTCGACGGTGTCCTGTGGGCTTTCGATGTGCAGTGTGCCGCCGACATCGGCGTCGATGCGTCGGGCATGGGCTTGGGCACCGTTCAGCACGAGTATTGCTCCTTGCTGCTGAGCTGCGGTTTGTCCGATTGCAGCAGGGTGTTTTGATGGGTTTGGCTGTCCGAACGGTTTTTGCCTTTGCCGTAGGCGGCTTCGGCATAGATATAGACGCCGGTTTGGGCACCAACGGAAACGCCGACGCCGACTTGTACGCCGGCATTGCGGTTTTTGCCGTCCTGATGTTGGCTGTCTTGGGCGGAGAGCAGCCGGATGTCGCGCGCGGAATCGAGGCGGATGGTGTCGCCCGCAGTAATGTTGCTGCCTTGGACGGTAATGTCGCCCTCGCGGCTGCGGATATTGATGTCGCCGCCAGCTTTCGAGGCTGCTTTCGGCTTTGGCGGTAGTGTTGGTTTTGTCTTTGCTGGCGGTTTTAAAGCCGAAGCCGGCTTCGACGGACACAGAGACGGCGCCTTGCTGTCCGGTTTGCTCGACGGCATCGGCCACTTTTGCCGACGCCATCGGCCGTTGGTGAGCTTGGGCACCGGCGGCTAGACCCTGCAGGGCGCGGGTGCGGTCGTCGGCTTTGCTTTTTGGCAGCACCTTCGGCAGCGTTGACCAGATCGATCAGCGGTGAGGAGATTTTTGGCGAAGGTGCCGATTTTTAAGGTCGCGCTCGGACTGGCGGCTGCGACGTGATTGTCGGCGGTGCGGATATCGACGCTTTGAGCGGCAATGTCAATATCGCGGGCAGCGGCAACATCACTGCCGGATTGGCGGTAGGCGCCGCCGGCGTCGATGCGACGCCGCCTTTCAGGCTGCCGAGTTTGGCTGGCGGTCTGCAGGGGTTTCTTCGCCCTCGTTCTCGCGGCGATTTTTCATCCAGCCGCTAAAGTGCTCGGTGTCCCGGAAATAACGGCACTGCCGATGCCGGAAGAAACTTGGCGCTCGCTCTGGCTTTGGCGGTGTTCGGCGGCGCGGATGTCGATGTCGCCGCCGGCTTTAAGCAGCAGGTCGTCTTGGGAGACCAGACTGCTGCCGCTGACGGCGATATTGCGCTTTTCGGCAAGCAGACGGGTTTTACCGCCCACGGACAGGGTGCTGCCGCTGATGCTGCCGATCTCGCCCGCAGCCTGCCCCTGATCGTTGAAAGGTGCCGAAGGGGGTGATATGGTCGCGGTTGTCGATGGAGAAACCGCTGCGCTTGCTGCTGCCGGTTTGCCGGCGGCTGTCGGCCGTACCAGCAGTCGGATGTCGTCGCGGGCATACAGCGGGGCATCGCCTTCGGCGGAGATTTGTGCGCCTTTGGCTCGATGTTGCCTTCGGTGGCACGGATGCTGAGATGGCGGCCGGCTGTCAGCGAGCTGCCGACGAGCTTCGGCGCTGCGCCATCCTGCACCTGCGTGCTGCGGCTGCAGCCGCCGCTGATCACAACAGGCGTGCCCGCCGCCTGGCTGGCTTTGGCTGAGGCGCTGCTGCGCTGCATCCAGTTGCCGACGATACTGTCGCTGTACCCGCCGCCCTGCATGGCTTTGTCCCAGGCATTTTGCCGGCGGTATAGGGGTCGTGAGTGATGCCGACCGAGAAGCCGCTCTGTTTGTGCTGCGCCGCTGTGCCGCTCGTTCCGTTTGTAGGCTTCGCCAAGGAAACTTCGCGCCCCTGCAGCTTCAGATCGCCACCGGCATACAGTTGTGCGGCTTCGGTGCTCAGGTTTGCCGCCCGCCGCTACGGTGGTGTTGCCTTTCAGGCTGCCTATCTGCTGCGAGGAGGTTACGGCAGACGATACGCTGTTTTGCTGCAGGTTTTTCTTGGGTCTTGCCGTAACCGGCCATCGCTACGCCGTTTTTCAGGCTGCCGGTGAAATCCGGACTTTTTGCGCTCGTGGTTTTTCCCAATCCTGGTAGCAGGTTGTCTGCGGCGCTCGATGCGTACTCCGCCTTAGGCGGCAATCAGGGTCTGCCCGTCGCTGATGACTTGGCTGCCGCGGATGCGGAAATGTCGCCGCCGGAAGCCGTTCTGACTTCGCGGCCGGTAATCACGCTGCCGGCTGCTTCGTCGTGTTGGCGCCGGTATTGCGTCCAGCCGGCTTTGTGCTGCCGACCAAACCGCGCTCTTTGCTGTAGGTCGATTCGTCCAGATCCGGCGTGCGGCGGCCTTCGCTGATGTCGATATTGCCGAGCGGGCGGCAGAGGTGGTGCGTGCCGTTTTGGCTGTCGATTTGGCCTTGGCGGATGCTGAGGTCTTTACCGGCGGATACGGTGATGTTGCCAAGCGCTTCGATGCGGCTGCCTGCTTCGGCGCTTTGGTGAACGTGGCGGTGGTTTTTGTCGCTGAGACTGCCGTAGCTTTCGTGGCTTTCGGTGCGGACGGTGCCGAGTCTGACGCCGCCTTCGCGGGCAATCACTTGGCTGTGGCGCTTCGCGGGCGCAGTTGGTCAGGCGGGCGCCGTTCAGTTTGATGTCGTGTCCCTGCTTCGAGGCTGGTGGGCCTTGGACGTCTTCTGTGCCGCTGACGTCACAGTCCGCACACGGTCAACGGTGGTGCGGCCGTTGTGCGAGTCGCCGCTGGGCGGTGCTGCTCTGAGAGGTAATGTTGTCGGCTTTGAGGCTGAGCAGCCGTTCGGCTTCGATGCTGCCGCCCGGTGATGTCGATTTGTTGTTGGGCGTCGAGTATGACGTTTTTGCCGCCGATGCGGCCGCTGTTTGCTGATGTCGCCGGCGGCCAGATCGACGATGCGCCGGACGGCAAGGGTGCCGCGGTTGTCGATGCGGCCGGCATTCAGCTGCAGGGGCGTCGGCGCTGATGAGTCCAGCCCGGCGCTGTTGAGATCGCCGGGGCGGGCGAGGACATCGACTTTGGGTACGAGTACGCTTTGGCTGCTGCTCGTCGGCCAGGGTAACGGTCTGGCTTTCAAGCCAGACGATGTCGCTGGTGAGACGGGCAACCTGCTCGGGGGACAGGGGCGATGCGGGGGGTGAGCTGCTGGGCGCAGGCGAAGCTGATGCCGGCGTCCATCAGGGCTTGGAATTGGGCTTCGTCGTTGGAGGTAGCCGTCCAGACGGCGGTAGCCGGTCAGGCGGGCAATCTGTTCGTTGATCAGGCGTTGCTCGTAATAGCCGTCGCCCAGCCGTTTGTGGGTGCGGTTGGGATCGGTTTGCAGGGCTTTGAGCATGTAGTCGCTGCCCAGCCAGGTGCGGTAGTCGGCATAGGCGGGATCGGTTTCGCACCAGATAGCCGGGGCGGTCGGGACGGACGGTGTACAGGCTGGCTTTCGGGCGAGGCTGAAGCTGCCGTCGGGACTTTTTAATGCGTGGCGGCGCAACGCGCGGCGGTGGCGGCATCGGCTGCGGCGGCATGGCCGGCGGAGAGTTCGGAGCTGCCTGCCTGATCCTGATAGCCGATGTGGTTTGGCAAATTCGCGGCGTTCAAGCGAGGGTTTCGTTATACACGGAGCGCTGTAGCCGGTGCGGCGTCCCCACGCTTGTCTGAGATTTTGCTTTTTGCGGGCATAGCTGTTTTCGAAGATGCCGGACTCGATTTCGTACACGCCAGCCAAATCGCTGAGGTTTTTCAGGGTGCTGTCTTTGTCGCTGCCCTGCCAGACGCCGCCGATCAGACTTTGGGCCGCTTTTCACTCACCGCATCTTGGGTGTCAGCAGTAAAGTTGCCGCCGATGGCAATTTGCCCGGGTTGGAGTGGGCGATTTGGTCTTCGTGGCGTTGTATGGTGACGCGTTTTTCGTTCCAGCTGGATTGGCGAACCGGAGCACGGTACCGTCGTTAAAGGTAACTCGCCTTTGGCATGATTGGCAGTCTGCCGCCATGAGCCGTCTTTGCCAACCTGCCACCACTGGGATTGCCGGCTGGCTGTAGCTGTGCGGTGTTCGGCCGCGCCGACTGCAACTGGATTGACTTCCCAGCGGCTGTTGCCGTTATGGATTTTCGGCAGCCGACCATCGCCGTCTCCGGCCGCTTCGATGCGGCTGCCGCGGTTTCAGGCGCTCGGCCCCTGCCTTCCGGCCTGATGGCTCTCGTTCAGCAGTCCCGCCGATATGCAGTGTGCCTTCGCTGCTGATCAGGCTGGAGACGCTGCCGGTTTGTACTTGGCCGTTTTCTATCCGGCCAAAGCCGCTGCCGGTATGTTGCTTATGCTGCGCATGCCGATGTCCAGGCGTTCGCGGGCGGCAATGACAGGGGCTTTGGTTTTTGCCGTCTGCGCTTGCTTCTTCGCGGTTGTTCAGGCTGCCGCCGCCCGAGGGCGAGACGGCTGCCGTAGATGCGGCCGCTGCCGATGTTGTTCAGGGGCAGTCGCGGCATCAATGCGGGTCAGGCCGTTGCTGTTGATCAGGCCGCGGTTGTCCACAGTGTCGGCGCCAATACGGGTATGCTGCCGGAAACCAGATTTTGCCTTCGGCGCGGTTGTCGATATCGCCGGGCACGGATGTCGAGGCTGCGCCGCCGTCAAACGGTGGCGGTTGCGGATGCTGCCGCCGCTTTCGATGCTGAGTGTGCGGCCGGCTTCGATGTCGCCGCTGCTGTCGAAGTCGGCGCTGAGTTTGAGAGCGGCATCGCGGCGGCGGCACTGGGGATGCCGCTGCCGTCCAGCCGGTTGGCTAGTCAGTTCGAGATCTTGGCTGGCCAGAATGCTGCCGCCGCTGCTAGGTATATCGCCGGCGGCCAGTTTCAGGCTGCCGGCGGTGGTGATTTCGCCTTGTTGTTGGTTGTTCAGGCTGCCTGAAAGGCGGATGTCGCTGGCTGTTGCTGCGGATGGTGCCTTGACGGTTGTCGAGTCGGGTGCCGTCCAGTTTCAGGCTGCCTGCGCCAGAGCGCCGCCGCGGTTGTCGCTGTGGCTGCTGTGAATATCGGCGCTGTGGGCAAGAATGGTCGCCTTGGCGGTTGTCGAAACGGTCGCCTTCGGCTTTCAGGCTGCCGAGGTCAAATCAGGCCGCTGTTAGCCAGTTCTGCTGTGACGTTCAGATCGGTGCGCCCGCCCGCTTCGATGGTGCCCGCTGTTGTCCAAACGGCCGGAGACGCTGATGCGGTACTCGTCGGCGAGGAGCAGGAACCGGGGTGTGGACGCCGTGACTGTTGCCGCTGTTGCCGTTGTTTCCACCGTTACCGTTGTTACCGCCGCTGTTGCCGTTGTTACCGCTGTTTCCACCGTTGTTACCGCTGCCGTTTTCCGCCGTTTCCGCCGTTGCTGCTGTTGTTGTTTTTCCGGCAGGCCGATGCGGCCGCTGTTGGCCGAGCGGGCGGTATCGACGTACCGATCCTGACTGCCGCTTTGGCTGATGCGGCTGTTGTCCAATACGGGGCGGCGATGTCAGACGGCCGCCGTCGATCGGGCCGCTGTTGCCGATATGGGCGCTGCGGATGCGGGTTTTCGCCCGGGTGCTGAGAATGCGGCCGCTGTTGTTCAGGCTGCTTTTGCTGTCGATGCTGCTGGTGGCTTGGGCGTACAGGAGTGCCGCTGTGTGTCGGTTTGGTCGGCGTTAAGACGCAGGGGCGCCGCCGTCTTGGGCAGCAACCGTGCCGCTGCGGCCAGCTGTCCGTCGGCTCTGGGGGTCACGCCGCCGGCACCGGCGTAAATCTTGCCGGCGTTGCGGATGCCGCTGCCGGCATCGGCGGCAATCAGGGTGATCTTGTGCCGGCCTACGCTTAGCCGCCCAGGGCGCCGGTGTCGATGGCAAAGACGGAGTGCCGCCCGCAGACGGCGGGTTGCCGGCTGCAGGCAGGGTTTTTCGACACTGCCGGCGGCGTCGGTTCATTGGCCGCCGGCGGCAATCACTTGGACGTCCTGTCCCCAAATGCCGCCGTCAATCTTGGCGGCACGGCTGAGAATGCGGGTGTAGTCGGCACCGCGCCCGTCCAGACCCTGAGCGCCGATTTCGATGCGGCCGCTGCCGATGTCCAAACCGTCGAAACGGCCGTCTGCCAGGATGGGACGGCCGGTGGTGAGGGTGGCGCCGCTGCTGTTGATAAAGCCGCCGCCGTCGACGCGGATGCCGGCGGGGTTGGCTATCACCACTTCGGCGCGGCGGCCGGCGATTTCTCGATCGTAGCCGTTCGAGCCGGCTCGGGTCGCTGCTGTTGATTTGGTCTGACGATGATGCGTGCTTCGCCGCGGGCGAAAAGGGGTTGCCCTGTATCCAGCCGGCCTGGCGGGTGGATACGCTGTAGCTGTTGTGATGAGAATGGCGCCGCGCGTGTCGACATCGAAACGGCGGTATTGGTTGACGGATACGCCGTGGGCGGTGGGTGTCTGGATATTGACCTGCGGCAGTCCGTTGCCGGTTTTAAGAACCATGGGCTGCTGGTGCGCGCAGGGCGGTGGGATTCCGACTGGATGTCGGCGGCGGCGGCGGGCACAATCAGGGCCGAACCGGAAACCGAGCAGCAGACTGAAAGCCAGCGTGCCAAATGCAAACGGCAGCCTGAATGGGTTTTTAGACTGCGCGTTACCGCCTCCGGTTTCTCCGCCTGAGCGCTCGCCGGGACTTTTGCCCTGCCCGACTGCGGTCTCGGCTACGGCCATCAGAATGCCGCGGCGACGGTTGAAAACGATTTTTATGGCGGTGTTTGTTCATGTTCTAGCGTCCGTATCGAAATGGAGAAACAGGCAGCCTAAATGCAGAGCGGTAGCCGCGTTTTCTCCGGTTAGAAAGCGAATAGTTTGAGGTTGAAGCCGAAAACGGCAGGCACGTTTGCTAAAAGCCTTGCGGCTTTTTAATCGGTTTGCCGGCAAACAGGGTCGTAATTCAGGCTGCCGCCTGCTTTTGAACTGCTCGCGCAGACCGGCGGCGGCGCCAATCAGGGTTTGCCCCAGCAGGTGATTGCGCCGAGTCGCCGGATGCGTGGCCGCCGTCTGAGTGCCAGATAAAACTGGTGGGCGGGTTTGAAAGACCAGGCGACTTCGTTGCGCCAGTACCAGCCGCGCTCGGCCGACAGCGAGCTTTCGCCGTCGAAGCCGCGAACGGTGTAGCGGCCGCCGATGGCGATTTTGTCCAAAAGGCGTCAGCGGGGTTTTTATTCCATTGGGCGTGCAGGGCGGTGTCGTATACGAAGTGCTGCCGGCCAGATTTGGAAAGGGTGGTTATGGCTGATGTCGGCGGTGATTACCTTCATTCTCAGTGCCTTCATCAAACACCTCTTCAGGGGCGGCAATGGCATCGGCCATACCGGTGCCGCGCTTGTAGGCAAGACCAATATCAAAAGTGCTGCGGCCGATGTATTCCTTGTGTTTTTCAGGGCTCAACTGCCAACCGGCGGTTTTTACGGCGCTGTACTTCGACTTCGGCATCATCGATAAAACTTTGGTTTTCTTTCTGCCACAGTTTGAAGCCGATATGGCTCTTGCGCCGCGCATCACGGTACAGCAGGCGGTCAAAGTCCGATGTCGCTGCCGCGGCTTTTGCCGTTGTGATCATATACTTCATTGATACCCGCTACAGCCTGGTGGTAGCGGTAGTAGTTGTGGTTCCAGCTCCACAGCCAGTTGCCCGCAGGAACAGAACAGTGAAAGGCGTAGCTTTGGGTGCCGCCGGCGGTGCCCCTCGGAGTCGGTATGGGCGTCGGTATGGCCGAGATGGCGGCCGTAGGGACAGATAAAACAGATCGCTCAAGCCGAAAGGGTTGTCGGCAGAGAAAGTCAGGCTGCCTGGTATTTGCCGGTGGTTTGCTGCGGAGTCGTCCACCGAGCGACAGGCGGTAGGGCGGCAGCCGCTGCCGCCAGGCAACAGCGATGTCGCTTTCATCAGGCGCATCGGCGGGAACGATTTGAATATCGGCTTCCGCGGTGGGTACGCGTTTGAGATTTTCCAGCCCCTGCTCGATACGGCGCAGATTCAGAATATCGCCGCCTTTCGCAGGAATTTCGTTTTGAAAAGAGCGGCAATGCGCGGTCACGGGTTTTGGTCGTTGTGCGAAGTATCGGTGCAGAACCGAGCGCACTTTGCCGGGCAAAACGGTTAACTCAAAGTTCCGCTGTTTAAATCTCTGCGGTGCAGCCAAAATACGGGTAGTGGTATAGCCGTGGCCGATAACGGCGTTTTGTGCCGCAACCATCATGCGGTTGATACCTTGCGCACCCAAACATTGCCCCGATTGGAGCCGGTTTCTTTTCAAGGCTTTTTGCGGCTGCAAAGCTGGAGCGACCGGCAGCATCGCCGGTCAGGGTAACGGTATGAATGGGAAACAGGGGATTCGGCCGATTCGGCCGCAGACGGAGATAAGCGTGCTTTTGCCGCGTATCGTCCAAACGCACATCGACTTCGCGCTGCAGCTGCTGCTCCTGCTGCCGGCGTCGCATTTCCTGACGTCTGGATTCGCTTTCTTCAATGGTATCGGCGGGTGCAGCCCTGAAAAGAAAAAGGCTGCCAAAAACAGCTAAACTCAGATGGGTGTGTATGGCGGACATGATCTTAAACCAAGTATATTTTCTGACGAAAATAAATTCACTAAATTTTACAAAATCATTGATAAAATGTCAATTTCTTAACTTTTTATCCATGGACGTCTGGTGCTGTTTGCAGCAGCTGAAGATTTTCAAGAACAATACTGCTGAAGCCTTATGGCAGCCTGAAAGGGATGCGGCGGTTGAGATATTGCCGGCTTATTTTTCTTAAGCTGTTGTGTCAAAAACACTGTTAGTTTTTAGCAGAAGGCAGCCTGAAAAACTTTTTCAGGCTGCCTTTTGCATATCCGGCTGCCGTTTTCAGGGCTGCCGGTAAAGATTTCAGCGCAGCATAATCCGCAGCTTGGGCGGCAGGCCGCGGTCGCTGAGTATCAGAGTTTCATCGGCGGATAAAGCGGCGGCCCAGCGTGACAGCAGGGCGGGATGAGGTTGCGTTTGCGGTGGCAGACAAATCGGGCGTGCAGGGCGGCGGCATCGGTGGCGATGCGTATGGTGCGCGGCAGAGGGCGTATCGGGTGCTGTGGCGGATAATAGCAGGCTGACGGCGTGTTCTGCTTCATTGGCGGCCGGGTTTAGGGTTTCGTACAGCCAGCTGATGCAGCATTGTTTGGCGCTGCCAGCAGCGAGGTCGTTGATGCCGAGCCACAGCGGCTGCCAGAGTGTCGTTCGTCGGTAGCGAGAAAAAATCATGCCGACGCGGCTGCCTAGGGCTTGTGCCAATTGGAAGGCCGGAGCGTTGTGGAGACTGGCGGCAAACCCGAGCGGGCTGGGGTGCCGTCTTGGGCGTGCTGGAGAAAAAGTCGGCAAAAAGCGGCGGGGCGAGGGAAAACGGGGCGGTCAGGATGATGCTGCAGTCGGCGCCGATTTGTCCGCCAGCGGCATGGCGGCTAGCAGCGACATCGAGGCTGAAACGGCTGAGGCGCTTGCCGTCGATGCCGTAATCTTTCAGGCTGCCGCGCAGGGCTGTCGTCGCAGCCTGAAAAATTGCGGTGATGGCAGGGCTTGGAGATACAGCGGGGGATGGTCCGGGGTTCACGGTCGGCTCCAGCGCATCAGCCAAGCGGCGCTGCCGCCGAAGCCGAGAAAAATAGTTGAGATACAGCCCGTCGTGCAGCGGTGCGCCGTGCGCCAGCGGCAGGCTGCGGTAGGCTGGCGGGTGGGGGGATTTCGGGCAGGGATGCCCTGCTGCAGCTGCTGCCACAGCCAGGCGCTTTCCATGGCGCCGCTGGCGCCAGCGTGTGGCCGAAATAGGGTTTGGCCAGTATCCAGCGGCTTTCAGGCAGCTTTTCGCGTAACACCGCCTGCTCGCCGTTGTCGCCGGCACCGCCGACAGCATGGACTTTAACGGCGCGGATGCTGTCGGCCGCGACGCCGGCCTGCTGCAGGCAGCGGTCAATCAGCTCGGACAAAACGGCGGGATCGGTATTGGTCAGATCGCGGCTGTCGGCGGCGGTGGCGGTGGCGATGATGCTGGCAGCCTTGTTCGTTTGGACTGCTGCGCTCCAGCGCCAAACAGGCCAGTCCTTCGCCCAGCACCTATGCCGGGGCAGCCTGAAAACGGCAGGGTAGTCGTCGGCGGCTAACGAGGTTCATAGTGGCGAAATGGTCGAAAGTGTAGCGGTTGAAACTTTCAAAGCCGACCACCAGCGCGCGTTTGATCCAGCCGTTTTCCAGCATTCGCACCGCGTGCACCAGCGCTTTGCGCCGAGGAAGTGCAGGACGTGGCAAAGCGTGTAAATCTGGCGGTTGCCGGTGGCAGCGCGCAGCAGGTCAGCCATGCCGGTAAGCGTGTAGTCGGAATAGGGAGGTGCGCCGTGCTCGGCGATTTCGGCTTCGCAGTCGGGCAGGGGCATAGCTGGTGGAGCCGAGCATCAGCGGCGTGTCGGCCAAAAGCAGCCTGATCCCAGCCGGCCGCGGCGGCGGTGTCGGCCAATGGCGTGTGTACCAGTCGGGCGGTTTCAGGCAGCGTCAGCCGCTTTTGCGGGAACTTTTGGAAATAGGGCAGGACGGCATCGGCGCCGAGGTCCCGACCACGGCGAAGCGTCAGCATCACCCTGCGCGAAGCGCCGCCGCCCGATCCGTGCGGCGCGGACGGCAACGCTCATGCGCCCCTGCCGTTCGGCGCGCACGAAGGCGGCCAGCGCGGCAACGTCGGTCATGTGGCGGCGCACCATGCGGTCGCCGTTGAGGCGCACGCCGAAGTGGCGTTGCAGCGCCACGCAGATTTGCAGCGCATCGAGGCAGAATCGAGGGCGATGCGACTGTGTTCGCCGAACAGCGCTTCGGTGTCGGACAAATCTTCGGGCGTCCAGTCGTCGCGTTCGGCTTCGCGGATAATCAGTTTTTCAGCTCGTACTCCAGCGCCGGATGTTCGAGCGTGAATCGGTGAGGCCATCGGAATCTCACTTGTTTTTCAGTTGCCCGCGGTAAACAGCGGCGGCGGCGGTAAGCGTCAGCGGGCCGAAGGCGGCGAGCCGGCCGAGCACCGGCAGAATCTGCTCCAGCCCGGCCTGCCGCAGCAGCAGGGGTTTTGGAAGCCGGAGGCGCCCAGCCCATCGGCGAAAATTGGGCGACGGTCTGCATGATGTCCGGCATCACATAAGTCGGCACCATAGTGCCGCCGAGCGCCGCCATGATGATGATGCCGCCGCCGCAGACACCACCGCGTGTTCGGTGCTGCGCGCCACCACGCTGACCAGCAGGGCCGTAGCCCAGCGCGGCGAGGCTGACGGCGGCGGCGAGCACCGCATACACGCCAAGGCAGCCTGAAAGCTGCAGGGCGGGCATGCCGAGCTGGGCAGCACCCAGCGGCCGAGCGCGAGCATGCCGGCAAACTGCAGCTGGTTAATCAGGAAATACGGAATCAGCTTGGCGGCAATCAGTTTGCCCGCCGGCACTCGCGCCATGCGCAGGCGGGTGATGGTATTGGTCTGGCGTTCCATCGCCATTACGTTGAGAGCGGAATCATGATGAAAAACATGCCGAAAATCAGCCAGGCCGGCACGCTGTGCTGCACCGAGTGGGGCGCACCACTTCCCTTGCCGCCGTGGTTGAGATAGGGTTTCCTGCCACGCTTCGCGCTCGAGATAGGCGTTGATGCCGGCGATTTGTCGTCGAGCTGGTGGTTGGCTTCTTTTTCCACTTCGCGCACCAGCGGCGATTTGCCTTTGAGCTTCACTTCGCTGCCGTCCAGATACAGGTTCAGCCGCTCGGCGGTGTAGTGTTTTTCCACCATGCCTTTGATGGCGAGCAGGCGGGCGCGGTCGGTATCGGGGCTCAGCCACAGGGCGCAGCAGTACGCTCTTTATCCAGCGGCGTTTCTTCGCTGTTCGGATTAAACAGCAGCAGGTCGGTTTCGCCCCGCTGCAAGGCAGCCTGAAAAAGCGGAAAGGCGGTGGGTTTCGACAAAACGCACGTTCAGCCCTTCGCCTTCGAGCGCGGCGAACAGGTTTTCATCAAGCCGGCTGTCGGCGCTGCCCGCCAACACGATTTTTGGGCGTCGCGCGCGGGTTTTCCCTGGCTGTCGCTGAGCGCGGCCGACATAATCAGCACAAACAGAATCGGCATCACAAACAGCACCGCCAGCCCGTGCAAATCGCGCAGCAGCAGCTTGAATTCTTTGATTACGGACGAAAACAGCATCAGCCTTCCCCTTCCGTAGTGTTCGTGCCGCCGGTTTTGCCGTCGAGAAAGTCGAGATAAAAATCTTCCAGCGAGCTGAAAGCCGAAACGGCGAGGCGCTGATGCGGTAGTTTTTCGCCGCCAGCGCTGCCAAAACGTTTTCAGGGCTGCTTGCTGTCGATAGCGACGCCGCCGCCGGCTGCGGGGGTTGCGGCAAAAGGCCGCGGCGTCTGCCGGCGACAGCGGCAGTTCGGTATGCAGCAGCAGCCGTACCGCCGTTTTGGCACAGGATGTCGGCGAGCGCGCCCTGATAGACGCAGCGGCCCTGGTCAGCAGCACCAGATCGCGGCACAGCAGCTCGATTTCCCTGCAGATAGTGCGAGGTATAGACGATGGTGACGCCGCTGCGGTTGAGTTCGGCAACACTCTCGAGAATAAAGCGGCGCGACTGCGGGTCGATGCCGACGGTGATTTTCGTCGAGGAATACCACCCGCGGCCGGTTGACCAGCCCGATGGCGAAATTGAGCCGCCGCTTTCAGCCCGCCGGAAAGGTGGCGCGCCTGCTTGGCGGCGTGCGGGGACAGCCCGCAGCGTTCGATCAGGCTGCTGAGATAGGCGCGGTCTTTGCGGCCGTAAAGCGAGGCGAAAAAGACAGGGTTGTCGCGTACGCTCAGCAGCGGATAGAAGGCAAAGTCCTGCGGCACCAGCGAGATTTGGTGGCGCGCTTTGCGGCTGAGACGGGAAAAGGGGTGCCGTCGAAAGTGATTTCGCCCTGCCGGCATTCCTGCAGGCCGGTGAGCAACGACATCAGCGTGGTTTTGCCGGCGCCGTTGGGAGGGCCGAGCAGGCCGAGCGCCGCGCCTTCGGCGATGTCCAGCGAGATATCGCGCAGAGGCGTAGCCGTCGGCCTGCGGATAGCGGTGGCTGAGCGCGCGCACCCGTATCATGCCGCCGCCTTTGCCAGCTCGCGCCACAGGGCTTCTTCGGCGTCGGCGATGGCGCGCAGTTCGGCAGCCAGTTTGGCGTAGCCCTGCGGGTCGGGTTTGCGGCACTGTTTGACGCAGCGGGCGGCAAAAGCGCGCCATTGGTCGCCGATGGCGGTCACGTGCGCTCGCAGGCAGCCTGAAAAGCCGGTTCGGCGCATACCTGCGCGGCCTGTTCGAGAAAAATAGGCGTAGAGATAGCGAAAGCCCGCGCCGCCGGTGCCGATTTCTTCCTGCATGCGCACCAAGTGGCCGAGATAGAGTTTGGCGTCGTGTTCGGAGCAGCCGCCGAGCGCGGCGATGCGTTTGCAGCAACGGTGCGGATGCCGCGCACGCCGACGAAAAATACCGGCGCCAGCATATGTTTGGCGTTTTTGCGGATGGCGCGGCGTAAGAGTTGGGGCAGCCTGAAAGCCAGGGTTTCGGCGTTTTTCAGGCTGCTTTTTCGATCGTGAACATCAGCCCTTTGGCCGCCAGCGCGCCTTTGGCGAAACGGGCGCGCTGCAAATCGGCGGCGGCGCAGCGCTGCACGGTTTCGAATACCGGATCGCTGATCAGGTAGTCGCCGCCGTCCTTGCCGTACACCAGCAGGTTGTGGGCGTTGAAATGAAAGCGCATCTCTTTGGGGAAGTAGGGCAGCCAGAACACCGAAGTCTGCAGGCCGACCAGCTGGCCTGCGGCCAGCGCTTCGTCCAGCGCGCGCATGCCGGCGGCGGGCGAACGGAATTTGCGTACCTTCAGGCGGATGCCGAGCGAGCGGCAGACGTTTTTGATGATGCCGCGCGGCGGCATGCGGTAGGAAACCAGCGGCAGGCCGTTGATTTTGACCACCGGCAGATAAACGAAAGTCAGGGCGCCGGCCAGACCGAAAACCATCGCTTCGTTCAGGTCGGTGCCCTGCGATTTGAGCAGGGTGCTCATCACCCGCTTTCGCAGTGGGCGGTATGCTGGTGGACGAATGCACTCATGGTTCGGCGGAAAAATACAAGGGGTTTCAGGCAGCCTGAAAAGTTGTTCGGCGGGGATTTGGAAGGCTTCGGCGTAGCGCGCCAGCGTTTTGGCGTTCAGGCGCGCGAAGACTTCGGGGCGGAAATGGCGGCGCAGCTGCCAGCGCCACACGCCGGCGGCCTGCGCGAGCGAGCGCTCGTCGTGGCGAAAGAAATACATATAAAAATACAGCGGCGAGCGGCGGCTGGCGGCCACTTCGCTGCGGGCGTGTTCGATCAGGCCGTCAACTCGGCCACCGCTTGCTCGGTGGCGTAGGCTTCGTCCCTGCCAGCCGGTGCTGGTGGCGGCTTCGTAGCGGCCGTTGCGCGTGCCGTAGATGACTTTGCGCTGGTAGTTGTGGGTTTTGCTGTCGTCCTGTGGAATGTCTTCAACCCGCATCAACCGTCTCCAGCAGCATGAAGCAGGAAGAAAAACGCCCGCTCTCGGGGATGTAGCACAGGATGTTTTGGCCGTGGCGCAGCGGGAAGCGGCGCATGAATTCTTCGAGAATGATGTAGATGGAGGCCGAGCCGGTGTTGCCTTTTTCGGCGAGATTGGTAAACCATTTTTCCTGCGGGATGGCGAAGCCGACGTTTTGCAGGCCGGCGGCGAGTTTGTCGCGGAAATAGCCCGAAGAGTAGTGCGGCGGGGAAATAATCGACATCGGCAGCCTGAAGGCCGTGTTTGGCCAGGGCGCGTGCCAGCGCTTTTTCTACGGTGTAGGCAACGATGTTTTTCGTTCAGCAGTTTCACGTCCCTGCTTAACCGCCATCATGCTGCAGCGCTCGCGCTCTTGGGCATCGACTTCTTTCCAGCCGACGAAGCGGTAGTCGCGCACTTCGCCGCCGGCATACATGCACACCGGCATTTCGTTGGCGTAGGACACCAGCTCGATCCAGCGGATTTTCAGGCTGATGCCGCGCGGGTTGGGACTGTCGCAAAGATGGGCGGCGCCGGCGCCGTCGGAGAGCATCCAGCGCAGGAAGTCTTTTTCAAAAGCGATTTCAGGGGCGGGCGTTTTTCCCAATCGCGGCTTTTCGATTTCGGCGCGGAAGTTGTCGCCGCGCATCACCGCCGAGGCGCATTCGGATGCGACACGGCAACCGCATGGCGGTGCTCGCCGCTGCGGATGCTCTGGTAGGCATATTTCATCGCCGCCATGCCCGCCACGCACACGCCGGAAAGGCTGGCGACTTCACAGGGGCGGGGCGTTTGCCACGCAGGCCGTGCACCATCACGCCGTGGCGGGCAGGGATTTGGTCGGGATAGGACGTGCCGCAGCTGAGGCACTGCATGTCGGCGGCGGCAAAGCTCTCGTCAAACAGCGCCGACACTGCGGCGGCAGCCAGCTCGGTATTGGTGTGGGTGGCGCGGTCGGTTTGCGGATCGACGGCGTAATGGCGGCTGGTGATGGCGTTGGAGCGCAGAATGGTTCTGCGCACGCGCGAAGGCAGGCCGCCGACCATGCCCAGCACCGCTTCCATCTGGTCGTTGCCGACCGGCGCGTTGGGCAGCACGGCCGACAGTTTGCGGATATAGACTTCAGGCTGCATGGTTTGCATTATTCTCCCGAAGGCTGCGCGTAATAGCGGCGCAGCCTGGATGATTTTTGTTGGGTCAGCGGTTTGAGCAGGATTCTGAGCAGCGCGCTCAGCGGGACGACGGTTACAATCATCAGCAGCAGAAACACGACATATATATAAAGCACCGCGCGGCGCAGCAGCGGCGAGATGCAGCCGCAGCCGATCAGCAGCGCGCCCCACAGGCGGAAGCTGCGGCGGCCGACGACTTCGCTCATCATCAGTTTTTCGTCGATTTTCACCGCGCCCATGCCGCGGAACAGGGTTTCGTCGGGCGTGCCGCCGGCATCCAGCACCTGCTTGAGCCTGCCGCCGAAGCGCGCCATATCGAGAATTTCACGTTCGGCGATGCCGGCGCTGGGCAACCAGCGGTAGGGTGTTTGTTGCCGGTCATCATCCACAGCGGGGTGGTGGCGAAACTCGACCAGGCATCGCTCTGGTCGGTTTTGACGATATTGCCCACCAGCTTCGCGCCGGCCTGTGAGAGCAGTTTTTTCACTTCTTCCTGCGCCATCAGCCACATATTGCGGCAGCCGATTAAGGTGATAACCGGCGTGCCGGCCAGAATACGCTGCGCCGCGGGGTGCTGCAAAAGGCGCAGACCGGCTGCGAGGGCGACAAAAACCATCACAGTGTAGAGCCAGCACCACCAAATTGTAGCGCTCGTGCCGGAACTCGGGCGTTTCAATGGGTTGCGGCTGCAGGCGCACGGTTTCAGGGGAAGGTGTCGAAAAACGGCCGAAACGCCAGGGAAAGGGAAAGGGCTGCCGCGGTTTTGAGCGCAAGCTGTTCGATTTCGATGTTGTCCGCGCCTTCGCAAGGGGCAATGAAATGGCCGAGCCAGGCGTGAAAAGCTGGCCGGTTTGCGAATAGGGAAACCAGTAAAATCCGGAAAGGCGGGGCGGGCATGTGTGTTTTTCGGTTCGGTGGCGGGCAGGCGCGGCATTTTATTTTTAAAATCATGGGTGGTCAAATTCAGGCTGCCTACCGCCGCCGTTGGGTGGTTTGTGTGCAAATATTTGAGAAAACGTATTTTTATTTTTCAGGCTGCCTTTTGAGGCAGCCTGAAAAAGTTTAAAAACAGCCTGAAACGGGTTTTCAGGCTGCCTGCTCCGGTTTACTGCGAGTCGCGGGCGAGGCGCCATGGCGTGCAGTTTGGCCATTTCGCGTTCGCGGCGCACGGTGTGGCGCATGGTGAGGTAGTTGATCAGCATCACCAGCGTGCCGACGATGCCGATCATAATCGTTGCCAGCGCGTTCATCTGCGGGTCGAGGCCGAGTTTGATTTTGCCGAAAATCACCTGCGGCAGGGGTCATCGAGCCGGGGGCCGGACAGGAAGGAGGCGATGACGTAGTCGTCGAGCGACAGGGTGATGCCGAGCAAAAAGCCGGAGGCGATGGCGGGGAGCAATCAACGGCAGGGGTGATGGTGAAAAGATTTTCAGCGGCCGCGCGCGCGAGTCCATCGCCGCTTCTTCGAGCGACTGGTCAAGCTCCATCAGCCGCGAGCGGATGACGACGGTAACGTAGGGCCATGCACAGGGGTGGCGTGGCCGAGAAAATGGTGAAAAAAGCCGCGCTGCCATTTCGCCGGCGCCGCTGTAAACGCCCTGCAGCATGCTCTGCACCTGGGTAATCAGGAGCAGCATGGAGATGCCGGTGATGATGTCGGGCATCACCATCGGCGCGGAAACCATGCCGGCGAAAACGGTGCGGCCGCGGAAGCGTTTGAAGCGCGCCAGCGCGTCAGCCCGGCGAGTACGCCGAGCACGACGGCGGCCAGCGAGGAGACGACGGCGATTTTCAGCGACAACAGGGCGGCGTTCCAGATTTCGCTGTTTTTTTCATCAGCTTGAGATACCAGCGGGTGGAGAAGCCGCCCCACACGGTTACCAGCTTGGATTTGTTGAACGAATAGAAAATCAGCAGTCCCAGCGGCATGTAGAGAAAGGCCATTCCCAGCAGCAGCATGGTTTCCAGAAACAGCGAGGATTTTTGTTTTTGCCGGCTCATCATTTCCGCTCCTTTTTCCAGTTCGCGCTCTTCAAAGCGCTGGAACAGCATCATCGGCACCACCAGAATCAGCACCATCACCACCGCCAGTGCGGGGCGAGCGGCCAGTTGTTGAGGCCGGAGAACACCTGCCACAGGGTTTTTGCCGATCATCGAGTTGTCGGGGCCGCCCACCAGGTCGGGAATCACGTATTCGCCCACCGAAGGGATGAATACCAGCATCGAGCCGGCGATGATGCCGCTTTTGGAGAGCGGCAGGGGTGATGCTGAAAAAGGCTTTGACCGGATGGGCGCCTAAATCGGCGGCCGCTTCGAGCAGGCGGTGGTCCATTTTCACCAGATGGCTGTAGAGCGGCGGGATCATAAACGGCAGATAGGCGTAAACCATCACCAGATTCAGCGAAAAGGTGTTGTAAAAACATATTGAGCGGCTCGCTGATCAGGCCGGCCTTGATCAGCGGGTTGTTGATGATGCCGTTGCTGCTGAGCAGCCCCATCCAGGCATAAACGCGTAAAGAGCAGCGAAGTCCAGAAGGGCAGCATAATCATCATCAGCGTGTTGCGCCGCTCGGGGCGGACGCGGGCGATGGCATGAGGCCATCGGGTAGCCCAGCAGCAGGCAGATCAGGGTGGTGGTGAGCGCGGTTTTGATCGACAGCCAGTAGGTGTGGACGTAGATATTGGGTACTTCGCCGCCCAGCGGGTTGGCCAGTGCGCTTATCGAAGCGCCGAAGTCGCTGAAGATTTCGGCGTAGTTTTGGGTAACCAGATGCAGCTTGGCGGCACCGCCTGCGGGGTCGGCCATAAACATCGGCGTGAACGGCGGAATGGTGTCGGCCTGCTCGGCAAAGCTGATTTTCAGCACCGTCAGAAACGGCAGCAGGAACATCAGCACCAGCCACAGCGCGGGGATGCCGATCAGCGTTTTGCGTCCGAATTTCAGGCCGCCGCGCCGTTTTTTCGGGTTGTGGGTCATTTTCAGGCTGCCTTATGTCAGCGGGTCAGCAGGGGTGGGCTGGTTTTCCGGCCAGTCAGATGAACTTCTTCGCCCCAGGTGGGCGGGGTGATGTTGCGCACGTACCAGTAGGGCGCGGGCACCTGGCTTTTGATGATGCGGCCGTTGGGCATCTGCACGTGGTAGATGGCGAAGCTGCCCAGATAGGCGATGTCTTTCACTTTTGCCGTGCGCCCAGTTGTGGGTGTCGCGGTGGGCGGGTTTTTCCTCGTGCAGGGTCGATGTCTTCGGGGCGGATGGAAATCCAGATGCTCTGGCCGACTTCGGCGTCGCAGGCCTGGTCGGTATAGACTTTGGCCGGCAGCTCGGGGCAGTCCACCAGCGCGTGCGCGTCGTCTTTGTGGACGATTTTGCCTTCGAAGATATTGGTTTCGCCGATAAATTCGGCGGTAAAGCGGCTGTTGGGGTAGTCGTAGATATTGCTGGGGGTGTCGACCTGTTTGAGTTCGCCGTCGGACATAATCGCCACGCGGGTGGTCATGGTCATCGCTTCTTCCTGGTCGTGGGTTACCATAATGCAGGTTACGCCGACTTTCTCCAGCGTGTTCACCAGCTCAAGCTGGGTTTGCTGGCGCAGTTTTTTTGTCGAGCGCGCCTAGGGGTTCGTCCAGTAGCAAGAGCTTCGGCCGCCCTGGTAAGCGATCGGGCAAGGGGCGACGCGCTGCTGCTGCCGCCGGAGAGCTGGTGCGGCTTGCGCTTGGCGTACTGCGGCATCTGCACCAGCCGCAGCATTTCTTCTACGCGGGCGGCGATTTCGTCCTTGGGCATTTTGTCCTGCTTCAGGCCGTGAGGCGATGTTCTGCTCCACCGTCATGTGCGGAAACAGCGCGTAGCTTTGAAACATCATATTGATGGGGCGCTCGTAGGGGCGCCAGGGCGGTGATGTCCTGGTAGTCGAGAATAATGTGGCCCGAAGAAGGCGTTTCCATGCCGGCGAGCATGCGCAGCAGCGTCGATTGCCGCTGCCCGAGCTGCCGAGTAGGGGCGAAGATTTCGTGTTGTTGGATATCCAAGTCGATGTGGTTGACGGCGGTGTTGTCGCCGAATTTTTTTCACCAGACCTTTGATTTGCAGATAGGGGTGGTTTGCTAGCCATGGACAATGCTCCATAAGGACAAAGTGCGGCCGGCATGCGCCGAACCGCAGGTGTGGAGTGGAAACACTGGCTGTTAGATTGCTTTTGGACAGCGGATGATTGCTAAACCTTTGAAGGTTATGTGAATCCGGCAGGCTGTTTAGCAGCTTTCGCCCAGCTGATTTTTCAAAAAGCGCGGGATTGTGAGTGCAGTAGGGGCAAGGGCAAAGCAAAACGGTTAATATTGGTTAAATTTGCCGCAAAACCGTGTTTTGCAATGAAACGGATAGCGGTGGTTTTTCATCCTTTGCCGCTGTTCTCCGGCACCGTATAATGCGCGCTTTTTCAGGCAGCCGAAAGCCGTTTTTGCCATGCAGACCATCCTGTTTACCGATTTGGACGACACGCTTTTCGCTTCCAAACGCAAAGCGCCGCCCGCGCCCGACTACCAAAGCCGCCGCCTTTTTGGCCGACGGCAGCCCGATTTCCTACGCATCGCCCGTGCGGCAGCAATGGCTGGCACACTGGCGGCAGCACGCGCTGGTGGTGCCGGTAACCGCCCGCAACCACGACAGTTTCCGCCGCGTGGCGCTGCCCTTTGATAGCCATGCGGTTATCGACTACGGCGCCGTGATTCTGAACCCCGACGGCACGCCCGACGAAGCTTGGTTGGACAACAGCCGCCGCGCCGCTTCAGGCTGCCTGCCGCGCTGGGACGAATTGCAGCAAACGCTGTTCAGGCAGCCTGAAAGCGCGGATTGGAACATCCGCCTGATAGCGGACTACGGCATCGCCTGTTATCTGCTGGTCAAATCTAAAAGCGGCGAGGGGCAGCCTGAAAACCGCCGCTGATGTTTTGCGCGGAAAGTTGCGCGACGGCGAAAAAGCTGCATTGGAACGGCAACAACCTTGCCCTGCTGCCGCCCTGGCTCGACAAAGCCCACGCCGTGCCGCTGCCTGCAGGAGCAATACCGCCGCCGCTATGGCACCATTCTCAGCATCGGCATGGGCGACAGCCTGATCGACACCGCCTTTATGCGCTGCTGCGATTATCTGATTGCCCCCGCCGCCAGCCAGATTGCCGCCGCTTTGGGCGAAATGCCTTAACCAGGCCTTTCAGGCTGCTTTGGCGTTTTCAGGCGGCCTGAAAACGCCAAAAGCAGCCTGAACAAGCAGGCGCCGCAGATACTTTCTGCGGCGCCCGCTTGATTTTCTCGGCGCGCGTTGTTGGGGATTTTTCTCAATCAGCGCCACCAGCTGGTCGATATAGCCCTGAACGAAAGTGCGGGCGGATTCGATCAGTTGGCCGTTGTCGTCAAACAGGGTGGGCGAGTTGCCGAGAAAACTTCGGGCTGGCCGGTAAGCGGCATATCGAAGTAGGAAAGCGCCAGGCGCAGGTTTTTCTGCGAGCTGTAGCCGCCCATTTTGCCTACCGAGTGGCTGATAATGCCGGCGGGCGTTTTCCAGGCAACGTCGGCATTCGGTTTGGAGCCGATGTCCACCGCGTTTTTTTCAGGCAGGCGGGTACGGTGCGGTTGTTTTCGGCGGTAACGAACAGCACACCGGCGGATGCTTTGATGGTTTCGCGAAATTCGGTATAGCTCGCGGGGTGGGAAAAATCGGTTTCGTTGGGGTCGTCATAATCGAAGTTATACAGCGGCAGGGTGGCCGATTTCGACGATTTGGGCTTCGTAGCCGGCGGGGAACATGGGGATGACGTTTTGTGCGACTTTGCGGGCGAAGGGAGCCTTTACGCAGGCTGCCGACGAGGGATGCTGACTTTCTTTGCCATTTTTCTCTCCGTATGGGCGTGTGGTTGTCGAAAGAACTGAGAATTAGTCCCAGCGAAACTGACTATATGCGAAGGGTGTTTGCCCGTCAAGCGGCGGTTTTTACGCTTTTCAGGCTGCCCAAGCGCTGTGCGTTTAGGGCAGCCTGAAAAAGCAGTGCAGCCTGTTTATTCTTTGGGCAGGCGCAGTGCCGAAACCAGCAGTCCGCCCCAGATTACTACCAGGGATACGGTCATCATAATTATGGCGGAGGTGCTCATTGTTTGTTCTCCTTATCGTCGTCGGTCAGCGTGGTGTCGCGCTTCCAGGGCAGCAGCGACAGCAGGATGGTACAGCAGCGGCAGCGCGGCAGTAATGCCCCAGCCGAACAGGTTGAGAAATTCGCTGGGATAGCCGCTGTAGTTGTTTTTCAGCAGCTCGCGGGTGTCGCTGAACAGCATGTAGCCGAGCACGGCAACGGTGGCGGTAACGCACACCATCCATAAAGTGCCGACTTTAAACGACGATACGCTGTTGATGTGCCGGCGCAGCACCGGCAGCATTTTGGCCAGCAGCAGGGCGAGCACATACAGCGCACCGCCGGCGACAATGCCGTAGGTATTGACGAATTTGTCCAAGGTGTCGAGCACCGGCAGGCCGGTGGTGGTGCCGAACAGCAGGGGTGGAAACCACCGCCATTGGCACGCCGACGGCAAAGGTGGCGCTGACGCGGCCGAGTTCCATTTTGTCCTGCACCGCAGCGATAACCACTTCCAGAATCGAAATCAGCGAAGTCAGGCCGGCAAACACCAGCGAGCCGAAAAACAGTACGCCGATCAGGGCGCCGAAGGGGGCTTTGCTGATAATGGTGGGAAAGGCGATAAAGGCCAGGCCGATGCCGTTGGATGCGACTTCGCTCACTTCCTTGCCGGCGGTACGTAGCCATAAAGCCCAGCGCCGCGAATACGCCCAGGCCGGCCAGCAGTTCAAAACTGCTGTTGGCAAAGCCCACCACCATGCCGGTGCCGGTCAGGTCGGATTTTTCTTCAGATAGGGAAGAGTAGGTAACCATAATGCCGAAGCAGATGGAAAGCGAGAAGAAAATCTGGCCGTGAGGCCGCCACCCATACTTTGGGCTCGGTCAGCTTGCTCCAATCGAGGGGTGAACAGCGCGTCCAAGCCTTTGGCGGCGCCCGGCAGCGTGAGCGACACGCCCACCAGCACCACAAACATTACCAGCAGCAGCGGCGCAGAAGCTGGACGAGCGGGCAACGCCGTTTTTGCACGCCCAAGGCCAGAATCAGCAGGGGTTGCCACCCACACGCCGATCAGCGGGCCGACTACGCCGCCGACAAATTCCAGCCCGATATCGGTATGGTCCGGCCATTTTTCAGAAAAATTGCTGAAAAAGAAAAGCGCTGGGATCAGCGCCCCAGGCGGCGCCGAGCGAGAAAATAGGTATAGCTCGCCGCCCAGCCGATAATCACCGCGTAGTAAATGCTGATGATGACGTTGATCAGCACCTGCCACCAGCCGAAGGTTTCAAAGTAACGGCTGATGCGGCGGAATGCCAGCGGCGCCGAGCCGCGGTAGCGGTAGCCGATGGCGTAGTCGAGAAACAAAAAGCGGGATGCCGGCGGTAAGCAGCGCCACCAGATAGGGGCGGGATAAACGCCCCGCCGCCGTTTTCGTAGGCCACATAAGGAAAGCGCCAGATATTGCCCAAAGCCGACGGCCGAGCCGATGGCGGCAAACATAAACGCGCGGCGGTTGGAAAAAGGTTTCACGCTCCGGCGCGTCGGGAGTAACGATTGTCGGCGACTCCCATGCGGATGCGGAAGAAGTTTCGCCTGATTGCGTATTGGGCGTGTGTGTAGTGTTGTCAGACACGGTAAAGATTCTCCTAAAAATGGTTTGCCGATATCGCGCCGCGGTGTGTAAAAGCGCACACAAGGCAGCAGATTCAGGTAATTAAATGTAAATGTTTGCGATATTGGCGGCAGATCGTAAAGCAAAAAGGCAGCTTGCGGCAAGCAGGCGTGCAGCAAAAAGCCGGCGCAGGGCAGCCTGAAAAAGCGCGCCAGCGGCATTTTGCCGCCAAAAACTGCGGTAAATTTCCAGTTAATAATAATTGCTGCCGTTTATTTGTAAGATGCGGCAAACTGGTTTACATTGCCGCCACGCCTGCCGCCCGAAGCGGTGGCGAGCGCAATTTCCACAACCGTCACAGGAGTCTGATGATGAAAAAAACTGTTGTTTATCCTTTTTGCCGCTTTGAGCTTTTCCTTTGCCGCCGCCGTGGTCGATATCAATACCGCCACCGCACAAGAACTGACCACGATTAAAGGCATCGGCGCGAAAAACCGCCGAAAAATCGTTGCCTACCGCGAAGCCAACGGCCCCTTTAAATCGGTGGACGATCTGACCAAAGTCAGCGGCATCAAGAAAAAAACGGCTGGACAAAAATCCGCGCCGAGCGGACGAGTCGGCGGTGCCGGCTCAGCGAAAAGCGGCGGCAGCCAAAGCCCGCCACCGGCAAAGCCGCCGGTAAAAGCAGCCGACAAAAGCCGCCGCAGCCAAAGAAGCCGTTAAAGAAAAAGCCGCGCCGGCTAAAAGCCCGCCGCCAAAATAATCCCGTCGCACCCACCCGCACCCCGCACGTTTCGATGTGCGGGGTTTTTCAAACTGCCCAAACGGCAAAAGCAGCCTGAAAGCCCGTTTCGCATCTTTCAGGCTGCTTTTTTCAGGCAAGCAGGCAGCCTGAAAGCGCCGCTCCGTATTTTTCAGGCTGCCTTCGGACGGTCAGGCAGCCTGAAAACCATGTCTGCGGCATTCGCTATATAATCCGCCGTTTCCCAACCCATCCCGCAAAGGCAGCCTGAACATGTCTTCTTCCCGCCCCACCCTCCTGCTCGTCGACGGCTCTTCCCTATCTCTACCGCGCCTACCACGCGATGGCGCAGCTTACCGCGCCCGACGGCGCGCCCACAGGGCGATGTACGGCGTGTTGAACATGTTGCGGCGGCTGCGTGCGGATTATGTGCACGACTATTGCGCGGTGGTGTTTGACGCGAAAGGCAAAAAAATTTCCGCCATGAAATGTTTGCCGACTACAAAGCCACGCGCCCGCCGATGCCCGACGATTTGCGCCCGCAGGCCGAAGCGCTGCCCGATTTGGTGCGGCTGATGGGCTGGCCTGTGCTGGTGGTGCCGCAGGTGGAAGCGGATGACGTCATCGGCACGCTGGCGGCGCAGGGCGGCGCGGCGGGCTGGGACGTGGTGATTTCCACCGGCGACAAAGACATGGCGCAGCTGGTGAACGAGCGCGTTACGCTGGTCAACACGATGAGCGGCGAAACGCTGGACATTGACGGCGTAAAAGCCAAAGTTCGGCGTGCGCCCGACCAAATCCGCGACTATCTCGCGCTGATGGGCGACAAAGTAGACAACGTGCCGGGCGTGGAAAAATGCGGGCCGAAAACGGCGGTGAAATGGCTCGAAGCCTATGAAACTTTGGCGGGCGTGATGGAACATGCGGGCGACATCAAGGGCAAAGTGGGCGAAAACCTGCAAGCCGCGCTCTCGCAACTGCCCTTGTCCTACGATTTGGTTACGATTAAAACCGATGTGGATTTGCACGCGGAGCTGGTCGACGGCCTCGAAAGCCTGCGCCGTACGCCGCCCAAATGGGCGCAGCTGGCGGCCGATTTCAAACGCTGGGGCTTCAAAACTTGGCTCAAAGAGGCCGAAAACCGGATGCACGAAGCGGCCGACGGCGATTTTGTTCGGCAGCGCCGATGTGGGCGAAATCGCCGCTTTGGCATTAGAGATGCCGTCTGAAAAGCAGCCTGAAAAAGCCGCCGCGCCCGAAAAAGCTCAATTATCAGGCGGTTACTACGAAACCGAGCTTGCCGCCTTGTTGGACAAATTATCCAAAACCGAACGCATCGGCATCGACACCGAAACCACGTCGCTTGATGCGATGAACGCGCAGCTCGTAGGCATCAGCATCGCATTCCAAGCAGGCGAAGCTGTGTATATCCCGCTCGGCCACAGCATGACTGCCGCGCCGCAGCAGCTTGATTTACAAAACACATTAGGCCGTCTGAAACCCTATTTTGGAAAACGGCAGCCTGAAAAATCGGCCAGAATCTGAAATACGACCAACACGTTTTTGCCAACTACGGCATTGCGTTGCGCGGTATTGCGGGCGATGCGATGCTGGCTTCGTATATTGTCGAGAGCCATTTGGGACACGGTTTGGACGAATTGTCCGAACGCTGGCTCGGCCTGCCGACGATTACTTACGAATCCTTGTGCGGCAAGGGCGCGAAGCAGATTTCTTTTGCCGATGTCGCCATTGAGCAAGCCACCGAATACGCCGCGCAAGACGCGGATTTCGCCCTGCGCCTCGAAGCGCATTTGCGCGCGCAGATGGACGACAAACAGCTTGAAATGTACCACGATATGGAATTGCCCGTAGCCCAAGTATTGTTTGAAATGGAGCGCAACGGCGTGCACATCGACCGCGCCGAGCTGGCCGCACAAAGCAGCGAGTTGGGCGCGGCCTTGCTGAAACTCGAAGAGCAGGCATTTCAGACGGCCGGACAGCCGTTTAATCTCAATTCGCCCAAGCAGCTTCAAGAAATCCTGTTCGACAAAATGGGCATCCCTACCAAAGGTCTGAAAAACCGCATCCGGCGGCATCTCCACCAACGAAGCCGTACTCGAACAGCTCGCGCCCGATTATCCGCTGCCGAAAATCATCTTGGAAAAACCGCAGCCTGGCCAAACTCAAATCCACCTACACCGACAAGCTGCCCGAAATGATCAACCCGCGCACCGGTCGCGTGCACACCACCTATTCCCAAGCCGTCGCCATCACCGGCCGCCTTGCCAGCAGCAATCCCAACCTGCAAAACATCCCCATCCGCACCGCCGAAGGCCGCCGCGTGCGCCGTGCCTTTACCGCGCCCGAAGGCCGTCTGATCGTGTCGGCCGACTACTCGCAAATCGAGCTGCGCATCATGGCGCATTTGTCGGGCGACAAAACCCTGATTGCCGCCTTCCAAAACGGCGAGGACGTACACCGCCGCACCGCCGCCGAAGTGTTCGGCATCGCGCCCGAAAACGTCAGCCACGAGCAGCGCCGCTACGCCAAAACCATCAACTTCGGCCTGATTTACGGCATGGGGTCAATACGGCCTGGCCAAATCGCTGGGCATCGACAATTTGTCCGCCAAAAAAACTTTATCGACCGCTATTTCGCCCGCTACCCGGGCGTGGCCGAGCTCATGCAGCGCACCAAAGAAGAAGCCGCCGCCCAAGGCTACGTCGAAACCCTGTTCGGCCGCCGCCTGTATCTGCCCGACATCCGCGCCAAAAACGCCAACGCCCGCGCCGGCGCCGAGCGTGCCGCCATCAACGCCCCATGCAGGGCACCGCCTCCGACCTCATCAAACGCGCCATGATCGCCGTATCCGAGCGCCTGCATTCAGACGGCCTACAAAGCAAACTGATTATGCAGGGTGCATGACGAGATGGTGTTGGAAGTAGTGGAATCGGAACTCGAAACCGTAAAAAGCAATGCTGCCGCAAGTGATGGCCGAAGTGGCGCAAGGCCGTCTGAACGTGCCGCTGTTGGCGGAAGTGGGAGTGGGCATGGATTGGGATGGGGCGCATTGAAAATTATTATCTACTAATTTTTAAATAAGGATTATTTAATGAAGATTAAGCAAGAAATAGAATTAAACAAAAAAATTAAAACGATTATTGCTAATCTAAATAGCAAAGGTAAATTTTTCAAAAGAAAAATTAAGTCATTTATTTATGAAAATTGGAAAATTTTTATTGCTTTCTTATTTTCAGTCTGTAATAATTATTCCGTGGAGTTATCTTAATCATATTAATTCTATTTATTTATTACAAGATGTTTTATCTTCTTCTAAGATGTGGGTTGGAGCTTTTACTTATTAATTTTTGTATTATTTTTGTTTGTTTATGCCTTTTGTCTGTCCCATCAATGTACGTTTGGATTCTAAATAAATTAAAAATAGGAGAGAATAATAAAGAAATACAAAAAGCTTACTCTCACTCTTTTAATCCCCGATGCTTTCGTTAATATTAATATAGATGATATTTTTACACCTACAAGGTGATGGGGCGTTAAAATATTATAATTATGCTACTTTCTCCTTCTATATTATGTATATTTTATTGTTTAGGTTCTAAAAGATGAACGCATCGTATTGCCTTTAACGTTTGCATCATTTCTAGTAGGTGTATGCTTAATATCTAACATAATATTAAATTATATACATGAGGATGTTTTTGATATCTTTTATTTGTGTTTCAATAATCTCCATCATGATTTACTGGGCAATTTATTCATTAAATTTTTAATAGGTTGGGGGATGTTGAAGTGCTAAATAAAGACAAGAGTAAAAGCCAGTTTCATGATACAATACGTGCCTATCTGTTGCTTGCTGGCGTGGTATTTGGTTTTTAACATTATATTATTTTTGCCATTTTTGCTTTTTATTGCTACAATATCTCCAAATGCTATTTTAAATGGTGGGGATTATGATCAAATTATGCGGAATTTAAGTCAGGCAATATACTCAACTTTAATTTTTGGTTATTTATATTTTTCTATTTTATTTCATTCGTCTTTTTAATTTTTATTAGTCGAAGTGAATTGATAAAGACAATTGTTTCTGTGTGGTTGGTTAGTTTTTTTGTTGTTTTATATGGCGGTTTTTATGGATAGTTACCCTATATTTATAATAAATTCAATGCGAAATATGGGGTATATTGAAGATAAACGTGATGCAAGGTGGTATGCTTTAGACGAAAGATTCATTCAATGGGGAAGGAACCAAGAGATTTTTGTAAAAATAAGATGATTTATTCAGTTGATCCGATATGTTTATTATGAATTAATTGATCTTATTGAAAAAGGCAAGGATGACGTTTCTTATCAATTATATGGATATATGGCATGGAATCTTGGACAAACTAAAAGTTTTTGCCCTGTAACTGTTTCAATAGGTGAGTGAGGTTGGGGAGAAGTGTTGGCATATCCCAAGTCAGTATTTATATCTAATGCCTAAGTAATTTTAACGATACTGAGCCAACTCTAATAGGATAAAGTGTAAATCCTTTAGATAAGCAAGCATAATTTGGGTTACTAGGCCCAACAAACAGCATACTTGAATCAGCTTAAAAATACTGGGTTTGCAACCTAGTCTACCCAGCAATAAAAAAGCAGCCTGAAATCCTTTTTCAGGCTGCCCACAACAATACAGAGAACTCCCATGCGTTTTCCCCACCCTTCTCCTTTTGCGTCCTGCTGTCCGCCCCTGTGGCGGCTCGGCACCGCTTCCGAAGCCGCCGCGCCCTATCAGTGGGCGGTGCCGGTTAAACAAGATGCCAATCTTTACCGCATCGACGCCAAGCTCTACCGCAGCGAGCAGCTGACCCGTGCCGATGCGGCGGCGGTGCGCGGTTTGGGCGTCAAAAGCGTGGTCAATCTGCGCCATTTCCGCCGCAGCGGCAACCGCAGCGCGCTGGCGGGTTTGGATATCGAGCTGTTGAACAAGCCGCTGCGGGCGTGGAAGATTACGCTCAAAGAGATTGCCGAGACGCTGTTTCTGATTGAAAAACAGCAGCAAAAAGGCGCGGTGCTGATCCACTGCTACCACGGCGCCGACCGCACCGGCCTGATTTCGGCATGTACCGCATTGTTTTATCAGGGCTGGCCGGTGGAGGAAGCGCGGCGCGAGATGCAGCAGGGGCCTTACGGCTATCACAGCGTCTGGCGCAGTATCGGCCGGCTGTTTTCCGATGAAAACGTGCGCCAGGTACGCGCGGAACTGGAAGCGCTGCGGCAGTTGGACGAGTTGAGACGGCAAGACATCGAGGCGATAAACGTTTTTATTCAAGGCAGCCTGAAAGCCGTTTACACGCTTTCAGGCTGCCTGCTACCGCTGGTATAAAATGGGCGCCTTTTTCCGTTTCAGGCTGCCTGAAACCGCAAAAGGCAGCCTGAAAAGCTGTTTCAACAAACGCTTAACTAATCAAAATTGCGAAAACAGGACACACAACCATGCCCGACTACCGCTCAAAACTTCCACCCACGGCCGCAATATGGCACGGCGCGCGCGCTGTGGCGCGCCACCGGCATGATGGAAACCGACTTCAGCAGACCCATCATCGCCATTGCCAACTCGTTTACCCAGTTCGTGCCCGGCCATGTGCATCTGCACAATATGGGCCAGCTCGTTGCCGCGAGATTGAAAAAGCGGGCGCGGTGGCTAAGAATTCTAACACCATCGCCGTGGACGACGGCATCGCCATGGGGCACAGCGGCATGCTCTATTCGCTGCCCAGCCGCGATCTGATCGCCGACTCCATCGAATACGTGGTCAACGCACACTGCGCCGATGCGCTGATGTGCATTTCAACTGCGACAAAATCACCCCGGGGCATGCTTATCGCTTCCATGCGCCTGAACATCCCCACCATTTTCGTTTCCGGCGGGCCCGATGGAAGCGGGCAAGGTTTCTGGGCGTGGCCAATATCCAGCCCGAGCGCCGTTTTGGACTTGGTCGATGCGATGATTGACGCGGCCGACGACAACGTTTCCGATGCCGCCATCGACGAAATCGAGCAAAACGCCTGCCGACCTGCGGCTCCTGCTCCGGCATGTTCACCGCCAACTCCATGAACTGCCTGACCGAAGCACTCGGCCTGTCCCTGCCCGGCAACGGTTCCTACCTTGCCACCCGCTGGTCGCAAAAGGATTGTTCCTCGAAGCCGGTCGTATGATTGTCGAAATCACCAAACGCTATTACGAGCAAGACGACGAAACCGTGCTGCCGCGCAGCATCGCCACCAAAAAGCCTTTGAAAACGCCATGACCATGGACATCGCCATGGGCGGCTCCACCAACACCATTTTGCATTTGCTCGCCGTCGCCAACGAAGCAGGCGTGGATTTCAAAATGGCAGACATCGACCGCTTAAGCCGCGTCGTGCCCTGCATCTGCAAAACCGCGCCCAACAACCACGACTACTACATGGAAGACGTGCACCGCGCCGGCGGCATTTTCGCCATCCTGAAAGAGCTGGACAAAGCGGGCAAACTGCACACCGACGTGTACACCATCCACGCGCCCACGCTCAAAGACGCGATTGAAAAAAATGGGACGTAACCAATCCCGAAAACACCCACGCCATCAGAGCGCTTCAAAGCCGCGCCCGGCGGCGTGCGCACCACCAAAGGCGCATTCTCCGCAAAATCGCATGTGGAAAACCCTCGACCTCGACCGCGAAAAAGGGCTGTATCCGCAACGTCGAACACGCCTACTCGCAAGACGGCGGTTTGGCAGTCTTGTTCAGCAACATCGCCGAACGCGGCTGCGTGGTGAAAACCGCAGGCGTGGACGAGCATCCTCAAATTCACCAGCCGCGCCCGTGTGTTTGAAAGCCAAGAAGCCGCAGTAGAAGGCATTTTTGGGCAACCAAATCGTCGCCGGCGACATCGTCATCACTCCGCTACGAAGGCCCCAAAAGGCGGCCCCGGCATGCAGGAAATGCTGTATCCCACCAGCTATCTCAAATCAAAGGCCTCGGCGCCCAATGCGCCTTGACACAGACGGCAGCTTCTCCGGCGGCACATCGGGCTGAGCATCGGCACGTTTCCCCGAAGCAGCCGAAGGCGGCGCCATCAACAGTGCACGAAGGCGATACGATTGAAATCGACATCCCCAACCGCAGCATCAACCTGAAAATCTCGACGAAGAACTCACCCAACGCCGCGCCGAAATGGAAGCCAAAGGCAGCCAAGCATGGAAGCCGGAAAACCGCGACCGCTACATCTCCGCCGCCCTGCGCGCCTGCGCGCCATGGCCACTTCCGCCGACAAAGGCGCGGTGCGCGACAGTATCGCAGATTGAGCGTTAAGCCCATTTCTCTGCCGCCAAAGGCAGCCTGAAAAGTTTTTCAGGCTGCCTTTTTCACTAAAGCAGGGATAATCAACACAGAATGGTGGAGATTTGTCGGTAAAGAAACTTTTAGGGCAGCAGATGATTAATGTTGAAAAATTGGAGACGTAAAATGAGTTATTTGAGTTTGGATGATGATATGTATTTGGTTTATGATTTTTAAAAAAAGATATGAAAAATAGAAAAAGAAGGAGCATATTGAAGATACAAGATTACTATCATTGAATGACAGAAAGTATCTTTGGCATCAAAAGACAAAGGATTGTTTGCGTCGGATGGTGGTGGGCTAATATCGATTCCGGACAGATTATCACCAGAAGCGTTTCGGAGTAATATCGTCAATATATGAGGCGGGAATGGAAAGAAGAAATATACCGAATAGTTTTTAGTTTTATAGATGATGAAGGCATCGTAAGGGAATGAAAAGTATGTATATGATGAATAAATCCGACAGACATTTATTTTTGTGAAGGGATTGCTATTTTTACGCATATGACAGAATTAAAAATATCAAAACAAGGAAAAGGAGACGTGATTGATTTGGAAAAACAACTATGTTGAACAAGTCATTGAGATGGCAATCTCAGAATAATCGGCATAAGTAACAAAACGGTGGTTAAAAACCGCTGCAAGGCTTTAAAGCGGAGTCAAAGGCGCAATTTGTCCAATTGCCGCCATTCCCGGTTGTCAACCGACGTCATTCCGCGCAGGCGGGAATCTTGGTTGACCTTCAACCATGTTTGAAGAAAACACCCGATGCCTAAGCCGAAATAAGATTCCCGCCTGCGCGGGAATGAGCGCTGTTTAAAGGGTTTTGGGCTTTGCAAAGCTTTCAGGCTGCTTTTTCGGTTTCACCCCAAGCAGCCTGAAAGTAGTTTTGTTTTCAGGCTGCTTTGCCGGATACGGCGCGGATCGATAATTGCGCCCGTTCAAAGCGCCGTTATGTTGAATGATGGGGATGATAATCCTCAAATTCCCAAGAAAAATCTTAATAAATTTGATAATGACAACTCCCATGTTTCTTTTTGAGCAATGTGTCAATATTTTATTAATTTCATTAATAATATCTTTATGACTAAACTGTTCCATTACTAGCGCATTTGACCAAAAATACCTTCTTTGCTGCAATTATGTGCAATCCATTTGGGTGAGCAAACGCAAAAAGGAAAAATGGATGTCCCTTGCTCACCTTCAACCCCAATCTCTATATCTATCCATTGATGAAAGTTATCAGGTATCTCAGGATAAAATTCTTCAAAATTAACATCATATAATTCTATACTTTTTAAATTCAGTTTAATCATTTTATATTTAAATGTCCGTTAGTTAAAGTTTTTCCATCGGTATTTCTAATGACGAAATTAGCCTGTGATCCTGTAGGGATTGAAAGCTTTTTAGTATTAGATTTGATAGTTGGAGGGCGATATAATTGTGTACCACTCTGCACTTATTTAAGGAAAACCATGCGCCGATTTCTACCCACCCTGCTGCTTGTACTGCCGCTGGCTGCTGCTGCCGAGCCGGTTCGCAAATCAACAGCCACCGCGATCTGTGCCAGCACACCCTGCAGGGCGCCGCGTTCAACCGTTTTCTCGAAACCAGCTGCGGTTTCGATGAAAACGTTTCCGACAAAGTTTACCGCGTGCTGCGCAAGCTGCAATGCAACGCCTTTACGCTGGAAGAAAGCACCCGCCTGAGCCGGGAAGCGGTGGTACGACGGCCAGATGCGGCAGGCGTTTCGGCAAAACCGAGTTCTGCCAGGGCAACCGACAAGGCTATCTTGATGCGGGGGCGATGATGGAAAAATACTGGAAGACAATGGGCAGGCGCAATAAAGCGTCCGCCGCAGCAAAGAGCAGCCTGAAAGGTTTTTCAGGCTGCCTTTTTGCACGATCAATCTAGTGATGATGATGGTGATGATGGCCGTGTCCTTGCGCGCGCTCTTTGCCGATGGGCATTACCAGCGTGGCGTAGGCGGCGGACTCTTGGCACACTTTGGCATCGGCAAACGGCGTTTTGTGCACCACTTTCACTTTCCACAAACCTTCAATCAGCGGCAGCACATTGACCTTGCCCTGTTTGTCGGTTTGGCTGGAAAAAGCCTGCGGCTCGCGGTGGTCGTGGGCGGCGGCCGAATCGCGCTCGGCGAAGGTGTCGGAAGTGGCGGTAACGGTGGCGCCGGTCAGCGGTTCGCCCTGATAGAGAATCTGCACGGGCAAGGCCTGGCCGGGCTGCAGGCTGTTGGGATTGGCCAGCGGCACGATTTCCAGAGTCTGGCCGACCGGGCGGCTGATGGCGGTTTCATCCGCGCCGCCGTCCACCACCACTACCGCTTTGCCGAACATCTGGCTCTGCTGGCAGAACACCGCTTCGGGAGCGCTCGGCCAGATTTTTCTGCGCCCATTTGCCGGCGGCATCTTTCGACCAGAAAGTCGGCTTATAGGTGGCGCTGACGATGTAGCTGCCTTTTTTTCAGGCTACCGGAAACGTATTGGTAGTTTTCGCCCTGCTGCTTGAGCGCGGCGGTTTTGCCGTCGGGCGAAGTGATGTGCAGCGGCGCGAAAAATATGCAGACGGTCGGCGGGGATGGCTTCGGCATGCGGAAAGTCGTGGCTGTAGGGCCAGCTCGGCTTTCAGGCTGCTGGCCGGCAGCTCGGCGGGGGCGTTCACCCAAACTTCGTGGGCGTGGGCAAAGGCGGCGGTGCAAATCAGGGCAAGGGGAGCAGTTTTTCATGTCTCTTTCCATAAAGGTGGGAAAACAATGCCGGTAGGCAGCCGTGCGGGCGATATGGTATTACACTCGCCGGCCGCTTTCAGCGGCAATTTGGTTTGTTGCTCTAGGGTAGTTTTCAGGCTGCTTTCGGGCAAAGGCAGCCTGAAAGCCTTTGCTGCCGCCATTTTTGCCGTCGCGGGCATAAGTTGCCCGTAGCGCGCTGCTTCAGAGCCAAAAGCAGCCTGAAAAAGCGAAACGGCGGCGGAACCCTTCGTTCCGCCGCCGCGTTTTGGCTTTTCAGGCTGCCTGCTTGTATCGGGCATCCTTATTCGACTTCGGTGCGTTTGAAATGGCGTGCTCGCATGCCGCCGAGAGCCAGCGTGCCGAAATAAAGCAGCAGCGCCAGCAGCAGCAGGCCGACCAGCTGCAGCGCGCGGTAGGCGCCGGACACGCCCGTCCATTGCAGCGGCAGCCAGATTTTGCGCGGCGGCCAGGGCCGCTGGTCATCACCGCCACCGCCACGCCGATGCGCAGCAAAACGGCTTCCAGCCCGGCTGCGGGCGGTAGAGATCGCGGATGCGCAGCAGCAAAAACAGCAGCGAAGCGTTGATGCGAGCGCCCAGCGCAATCGCCAGCGCCAGCCCCGCATGCTTGAGCGGCTACACCAGAATCAGGTTAAAGAGCTGGGTGCCGATTGGCGACACCACCGCCACTCGCATCGGCGTGCGCACGTTTTGGCGGGCGTAAAAACCGGGCGCCAGTACCCGCATCAGTATCATCGCCGGCAGGCCGACGGTATAGGCCACCAGCGCATATTGCGTCATCTGCGCGGCGTGCAGGTCGAATTCGCGGTACATAAACAGCGTGGCCACCAGCGGGAAAGACAGCACCGCCAGCCCGCCGCCGCCGGCAGCACCAGCAGCATGCACAGCCGCAGCCCCAGTCCAGAAGCGCCGAGAAGGCCGCCGGATTGTCTTTGGCGGCGTGTTTGGAGAGGCCCGGCAGCAAAAGTGGTGCCGAGCGCCGCGCCGACCACGCCCGAAGGCAGCTCCATCAGGCGGTCGGCGTAATACATCCACGACACGCTGCCCACCGCCAGAAACGAAGCAAACACGGTATTGATCACCAGCGACACCTGCGCCACCGACGAGCCGAACATCGAAGGCAGCATCTGTTTCACCACCCGCCGCACCGCCGCGTCGTGCCAGTCGATTTTGGGGATTTTCGAAAGCCGAGCTTAAACAGCCAGGGCAGCTGGAAAACCAGCCGCAAAATGCCGCCGACAAACACCGCCCAGCCCAGCGCCATCACCGGCGGGGTCGAAATAGGGCACGAAAAATACCGCAAACACGATAAACGACACATTCAGCAGCACCGGCGTAAATGCTGGCAACCAGCGCCCGTAGGTGTTGAGTATGCTGCCGACAAAAGACGACAGCGAAATCAGCAGGGATATACGGAAACACCACCCTGCAGAAGCCGCACCGCCAGCTCCAAAGCGCGTGCCGTCGCGGGCAAAAGCCGCCAGCCGTCGTCAAATCACCGCCGGCGCCGCCAGAATGCCGACAGCGGTAACCAGCACCAGCGCCAGCAGCATCCCGCCACATGGCGGGCAAAAGCCTGCGTCGCTTCCGGGCTTTTGTTGTGGCGGTATTCGGCCAGTATCGGCACAAAGGCCTGCGAAAACGCCCCTTCGGCAAAAATCCGCCGCAAAAGATTGGGCAGCCTGAAAGCCACCACAAAAAGCGTCCATCGCCGCGCCGGCACCGAAAAATCCGCGCCACCACCGCATCGCGCACGAGCCCAATACGCGGGAAAACATCGTCATACTGCTTAAGCGGGCTAAAACGGCAAGAAGGTTCATGGCGGCAAAACGGGCGGCAAAAAGGCGCGCAAGTTTACCATACCGACTGCAGGCAGCCTGAAAGCCGGTTTCAAGCGCTTTTCAGGCTGCCTGCAAAGCAGCAGAGACCTTTGCAAAATCCCCAAATCCCCTAAATGTCTTGGTGGTGATTTGGGGGATTTGGGGATCAAAGGTCTCAGCCTACTCCCGCTCCTGCCAGTTGAAACATGCCGCCAAATCGGTATTGAAATGTGCGCCGATGTTTTGCCGCCTTGCGTATGCGGCTAGGGCGACGGCGAGGCTGCATTCTATCAGGGTTGCGGTTTTTCGTATTCGTACACGGTGTGCGGTTCGGCTTGGTTTTGCTTCAAAGCCGCAGTTGGGCGATGGCGCGGCGCAGGTCGGTATCGTTGCGGAGGATGCCCGAGATGGCGTTGGTTGAACGCTTGCAGGACAGGGGCGGCTGAAGGTGTTTTTGGAGGTCGTCTGAAAAAGATGTCTGCTTTCGGCGGAGGGGTTTTTCAGACGACCTTTGGGGACTGATACGGTTTCGAATGCTTGTCCGTCCGCGATGGTTTGGGCGGCAAAGTCTGGCGGTAACGACGCATTCGAGCAGGGAGTTGCTGGCGGGCGGTTGGCTCCGTGCAGCCCTGTGCAGGCGGTTTCGCCCTAAGGCGTAGAGCTGCGGCAGGAGGTTCTGCCGCTGGGGTCGGTTTCGGATGCCGCCGCAGGTGTGAGTGCTGCACAGGGCGGACGGGGATGGCTTGGCGCGTGATGTCAAAGCCGCATTGGGACAGGCAGTACCGATGGATGGACGGAAAATGCTGACGGACGAACTGCTGCGGGTTGATGGCTGATGTCGAGCGAGACGAAAGTCTTGCGTTTGTTTGGCGATTTCGGCGGCGATGGCGCGGGCAACGATGTCGCGCGGCGCAAGTTCGGCGCGGCGGTCGTAATGCGGCATAAACCGTTCGCCCGATTGGTTGGTCAGGGATGCCGCCTTCGCCGCGCACGGCTTCGGAAATCAGGAAGGTGCGGCCGTTTTCAGACGACCTTGCCAAGCCTGTGGGGTGGAATTGGATAAATTCGAGGTTTTCGACTGCGCAGCCTGCGCGTATCGCCATGGCGATGGCGTCGCCCGTGCATTCGGGCGGCGTGGTGGTGGCGGCGTAAATCTGTCCCAAGCCGCCGCCTGCGAGTACGGTATGGCGGGCGCGGATGCGGTAGGTTTCTTGCGTTCGGCGGTCGAGGACGGTCAGTCCGCACGCCGCGCCTGATTCGGTTTGGATATCCAACGCCATCTGCCGCTCGCAAACGCGGATGTTCGGGCGGCGGCGTATTTGGGCAATCAGGCTCTGCATGACGGCTTCGCCCGTGTAGTCGGCGACGTGGGCGATTCGGCGGCAGTATGCCCGCCTTCGCGCGTCAGGTGCAGGTCCCGTCATGATTTCTGGTCGAAACGCCACGCCCTGCGCCAGCAGTCATTCGATTGCCGGTTTGCCTGCGACAGGATGGTGCGGACGGCGGCTTCGTCGCACAAACCCGCGCCCGCTTCCAAAGTATCGGCAACGTGTTTTTCAATGTCGTCCTCTCCCGACCACGCCGCCGCAATCCCGCCTTGCGCATGACGGCTGGCAGTGTCGTCCAGCCGGTTTTTGCACAAAATGACGATGCGGAACGATTCAGGCAGCGACAGGGCGAGCGTCAGTGCCGCCAGCCCGTTTCCGGCAATCAATACGTCGCAATCGGTTTGCATGGTGTTGTCCTTGTTTGAGAGGTCGTCTGAAACGGTATAGTGGATTAATCAATGCCCCGACATATGCGACATGGTATTGAGCAATACCACACCCAGCAAAATCAAACCGATGCTGACAATCCCAATGAAATCAGCTTTCTCACCGAAAAACACCACGCTGACTAAAGCCGTTAAAACCAGTCCCACGCCTGCCCAAATGGCGTATGCTGTAGCCAGCGGCATGGTTTTCAGTGTCATAGACAAGGCCCAAAAACACACCGAAAAGCTGACTACCACGCCAATAGAAGGCCACAGTTTGCTAAACCCGCCACTCAGTTTGAGCATGGAAGAACCGCAGACTTCGCTTAAAATTGCTACAGTCAGAAAGAGCCAGTGCATTTGCATGTTTTACCTGATAAATGAAAGAAAGTATAATTATATCAATGCAATAAAATAAAAACAGTCTTGTTTTTAAAGATTTTTATGACGCAAACCCGGTCTTGGGAAAAGCAGGCGGGCGGTATTTTCAGGCTGCACCCTACGAACGGCAAATCAGGCGGGGCCCATGCCGTTGAACACATCCGCGTAGCACCCGCTGCGAAGTCGAGCATACGCTGCAAAGGCAGTTTGGCCGCTTCGCCCAGCTTCCTGTCCAACAGGATTTCTTGTGTCCGCCTGTCAGGGCGTATTTGATGCCGCCAGCGAATTCATCGCCATCCACGGGCAGAACAGCGCAGCTTTGCAGCTTCCGCCGTTGCCCGCCGTCGGCAGCAGCGATAAATTCTTTGTCGGGCGCCTGCTTTTGCATTTCGTGCGGGATGCCCAAAGTCGGTCGCCACGATGAATTTTTTCGGGACGCGATACGGCGGCTTTCAGCAATTTACTGGTCGAGCCGACCACGTCGCCCAGTTCGATGACGCTTTGCGGCGATTCGGGATGAACCAGCACCACCGCGTCGGGGTGTTCCGCCTTCAACGCCGCCAGCTCCTGCCCTTTAATTCGTTATGGACGATGCACGAACCCTGCCACAAACAGCATATCCGCGCCCGTTTCGCGGCGGATGTAGTCGCCGAGATGGCGGTCGGGCCCCAAATCAGCTTCTCGCCGCGCGATTTTCAGATACGACACGATTTTCCAACGCCACCGAAGACGTTACCGCAGTCGGCACGCGCTTTCACGGCGGCGGAAGTGTTGGCGTACACCACCACCGGCTGCGGTCGGGGTGTTGGTCGCAAAAACGCTGAAAAAGCTTCTTCAGGGACAACCCAAATCAAAAGAACATTCCGCTTCCAAATCAGGCATCAGCACCGTTTTTCAGGGCAGAGGATTTTTCGCGCTCTCGCCCATGAAGCGCACGCCCGCCACCGCAGTGTGCCGGCTTCGTGTTCTGCGCCGAAGCGCGCATCTCCAGCGAGATCGCCCACGCACCCGCCCGTTTCAAAAGCCAAATCCTGAATCAGCGGATCAACATAATAATGCGCCACTAAAACAGCGTTTTTCTCCTTCAGCAAGGCCTTGATTTCATCTTTCAGGTAGCCCGCCGTCTCGCGGTCAGGGCGTATCAGCAACCTTCGCCCAAGCCTGTCGGATTTGGCAGGCGGAAGTCGACGTTTGGATGAGGGGCATATCGTAATCGAACGAACGGCGGGCGGCGGTCTGCATGATGTTCCTTATGGCTGGGTTTTCAGGCGGCACGAGGGTTTGCCGTGTATAGTGGATTAAAATCGCCATGATACGGCGTTGGCTCGCCTTGACGTACTACCTGTACGCCTTGCGGCTCGCCGCCTTGTCTCATTTTATTTTAATCCACTATTTTTCAAACTTTCCTAGATTATGCTCATTTTGAGTATAATATGCAGAGCCGTCTGAAAGTGTGCTCGGACGAAGTGCAAAACCTGCAGCCCGCCCGCTTTGACAAACCGCTTTGATTTACAATAAAGCCATCCACCCCTGCCGAAAGCCAGCATGGACGCCCTACCCGAAGCCGGAAGCCCCGCCGCAGAGCATCGTCGAACTGGTTCCTGTATTGATTGCCGTAACAAATGGCGGCCTGCGGGTATTGACCGTCGCCCGGGGCGAACTCCTGCCCAGCGGCCGCTCTCTCTGCGCAACTCCCTGCAGGGCGGGCGTGAAACTGTGGGTCGCCAAACAGACCTCGCAGCCATGGGCTATGTGGAACAGCTTTACACCTTTGTGGATACGCGCCGTCAAAACGGGCAAGGCCTGCCCGGTCTTATACGTCAGCTATTTGGGGCTGGTGCGCGAGGCAGCCGACAGCATCCTGCATCCTGACGCGAAATGGCGGGACTGCTACGGCTATTTGCCGTGGGAAGATTTGCGCACCGACGGCGGGCAGCGCGACGCCATTGTCAGCCGCCTGCGCATTTGGGCAAACTCGGCGGACACGGAGGAAGTGCGCCAAAAGCGGCTCAAGCGCATTCATTTGTGCTGGGGGTCGAACCGGGAAAACTGGTCGGAAGAATACGTTTTTGCAACGCTATGAAATGCTGTATGAAAGCGGCCTGATGGCGGAAGCCGCCGAGCCGCAGGCAAACTTCGACTTCGCGCTCACGGGGCAGCCCATGCGCCGACCACCACCGCCGCGTGTTAGCAACCGCCCTGTCCCGCCTGCGCGCCAAAATCAAATACCGCCCCGTGATTTTCGAACTGATGCCGCCCGAATTCACGTTGCTGCAACTGCAAAAACAGCGTCGAAACCATCAGCGGCAGATTGCTGCACAAGCAAAACTTCCGCCGCCAGATTCAGCAGCAAAACCTCATCGAGCCGTCGGATACCGGCGTATCGGGCAGCAAAAAGGCCGTCCCGCGCAGCTTTACCGCTTCCGTGACGACGTCCTGCCCGACAGGCTGATTTCGGACATCGGACTGCCGCTGGGCAGCCGTTAGCCGTTTTTCAGACGACCTCAAATGAAGTTTTGCCCCATCGGCGCAACATCAATCTTTTTCAACAAAGGAAACCCTATGTCGTCTGAAAACACCCTCTTCCCCTGCCCGACACCCTGTTGCGTCCCATGGTCGAACAAGCCCTGAGCGAAGATTTGGGCGAGGCGCGGCGACACTACGTCCGCCGCCGTCATCACCCCCGATAAAACCGCCAAACTCTTCCTCGTCAGCCGCGAAGACGGCGTTATCGTCGGTATGGACTTGGCGCGCCTCGCCTTTCAGACGATGGATCCGTCCGTCCGCTGCAAGCTGAAATCCAAGACGGACAGAAGCCGTCCGCGTAGGTCAGACGCTTGCCGCCGTCGAAGGCAACGCCCGCGCTGCTCGCCGCCGAACGCACCGCGCTCAACTACCTCACGCACTTAAGCGGCATCGCCACCGCCACCGCGCGTGCCGTTGCCGAAGTCGCCGAATACGGGCACAGACATCGTGTGCAGCCGCAAAGACCATCCCCTGCTGCGCGTCCTGCAAAAATACGCCGTCAGGGCGGGCGGCGGCGTGAACCACCGCATGCGTTTGGACGACGCCGTACTCATCAAAGACAACCACCTCGCCTATTGCGGCAGCATCGCCCAAGCAGTTCGACAGGCAAAACAGGCAGTCGGACCGTTGACTTGCGTGGAAATCGAAGTGGACACGTTGGCACAACTGGACGAAGCCATCGCAGCGGGCAGAACGGATTTTGCTGGACAATATGGACGACGAAACCCTGAAAGAAGCGGCAAACCGCTGCCACACGCAAACCGCCCACCCCCACACCATCTATTGCGAAGCATCGGGCGGCATCGGCTTCGACCGCCTGAAGCGCGTAGCGCAAACCGGCGTGGACGGCATCGCCCTCGGCTATCTGACCCACAGCAGCCGATCGCTGGACATAGGGTTTGGTTCGTGGCGTAGTTCAATTACACATCGAGGACTTTGCAAAATCCCCAAAATCCCTAAATTCCCACCAAGACATTTGGGGGATTTCTCATAAGCACCTTCTTCCGGCAAACCGCACAAGCCATGATCGCCAAAACACATCGACCGCTTCCCACTATTGAAGTTGGATCAGGTGATTGATTGGCAACCGATCGAACAGTACCTGAACCGTCAAAGAACCCGTTACCTTCGAGACCACCGCGGCTGTCCCGCCTATCCCCTGCTATCCATGTTCAGAGCCGTCCTACTCGGACAATGGCACAGCCTCTCCGATCCCGAGCTCGAACACAGCCTCGCTACCCGCATCAACTTCAACCTGTTTTGCCGTTTTGACGAACTGAGCATCCCCGATTACGGCACCTTATGCCGCTACCGCAACTGGCTGGCGCAAGACGACACCCTGTCAAATTGCTGGAACTGATTAACCGCCAACGACCGAAACCTAAAAATAGAAAGCATCCGCCGCCGTCATTGACGCCACCATTATTCAGACCGCCGGCGGCAAACGGCGTCAGGCCATAGAAGTCGATGAGGAAGGACAAGTCAGCGGCCAAACCACACCGAGCAAAGACAGCGATGCCCGCCGGACAAAGAAAAACGGTTTATACAGACTCGGTTACAAACAACATACCGTACCGATGAGAAGGCTATATCGAGAAACTGCACATCACCCAGCCAATACCCGCAGGATGCAACCACCTGTCGCCTTTGCTGGAAGGTATGGCCGAAGGCACGACCGTCTATGCCGACAAAGGCTACGACAGTGTGAAAACCGGCACCATCTGAAAGAGTATCGGTTGTTGGACGGCAGTATGCGCAAAGCCCACCGCAACCGTCCGCTGACGGAGACTAGACCAAACGTAACCGCTATTTGTCGAAGACCCGTTATGTGGTCGAACAGAGCTTCGGGACGCTACCGTAAATTCCGCTACGCCCGGGCAGCCTATTTTGGTCTGCTCAAAGTGAGCGCACAAAGCCATCTGAAGGCGATGTGTCTGAACCTGTTGAGAAAGCGGTAAAGCAGGCTAAGTGTACTCTGTTGCTGCCTAAAAGGCGGCGGATGCCTGATTATCGGGTATCAGGGGATTAAGGGGTATTTGGGTAGAATTAGGAGTGATTGAGAGAAAACGCGAAAACCTGTGTTTTGGGTTTCCGGCTGTCAGTGCAAGGTGAAGAGAGTGATTTTGCAGAGGTCTCAGGCAGCCTGAAAACGGCTTTTTGCGCTTTCAGGCTGCTGGCTCGGAACGGAATATCGAGCAGAAAAACAGACGGCGGGCTACTGCGGCCAGACCGCAAACAGATGGCGCAGCAGGTCGAAGGCCAGCGTCCACATCAGCGCGCACACCGCCACTTCGAGCAGCTGCCGCGCCGGCGGCTGGCAAACAGCAGCCGCAGCAGGCGCGCGCCGTAGCCCACGCCGTAAAACCACAGCAGCGACACCAGCAGCGAGCCGGCGAGAAACCACCGTTTCTCATCCGCCGCCAGCGGCGCGGCAATGCCGCCGACCAGCTACCACGTATCCAGATAAACGTGCGGATTGAGCAGGGTAATCGCCAGCGTGGCCAGGATAGTTGTTTCAGGCTGCCGGCGGGCGTTTTATCGTCGTCGGCACTCATCGCCGACTGCCCGCTGAGCGCCGACACGCAGCGAACGGGCGCCGTGAGGCCAGCAGAAACAGCGCGCCCAGCAGCGTGAGCAGCGCCGAAAGATGCAGGGCTGCCGCCGATCAGCGCGCCCATACCGAAGCACGCCGCAGGAGAGCAACACGACGTCAGCAGAAAACAGATGGTGGCAACCGAGGAAAACGTGCCGTTTGAGCAGCCCTTGTTTTGAGTAAAAAGGCATTCTGTCCGCCGATGGCGACAATCAGAGCTGCCGGAAACCATTATGCCTTTGAGCAGCATTGAAATCATGCAGGGTGGTTGGTGTTGTCGTTGTGTTGTTGGGTATTGTTGGCACGGGTGGCCGTTTGTTTTGGTCTCGGACAAGCGTGCCGCGTTTTCAGGCTGCTTTAGCAAAAACCCAAGCGGCGGTAGGGTGCGCACGGCACCGTTTTGCTGGTTTGGGTGTGTTCTGGTGCGCGGTGCGCATCCTGCAGCCGGAGCATTAGGGGTGGATGTTTGCCGCCGCCCGTTGAGCTTTTTATGGCGAATAACGACCGAAAATGTTTTCAGGGCTGCTTTGCAAACCAGCGGCGGTAGAGTGCGCACTGCGCACCATTTGATTCAGTTTGGGTGTGTTTGGTGCGCGGTGCGTACCCTAGGACCAGCAGTTTGCGCAGCGCTGCCTGTGCAGTTTTATAACCGTTTGCGTTTTCAGGCTGCCTGCACGGATGCAGGCAGCCTGAAAAGCCCTGAGCGCGTTTAGGGCGGTATTCGGGCAGCATGCCGTTGGGCAGCAGCATCCACAGCCAGCCCTGTCTTTCATCTTGCCGGCGCTCTGGCCGGCGTTGTCTCGCCAACCCCAGAGAAAAGTCCACGCGCACCGCGCCTCCGATCGCTCGAGCCGGTGTCCTGCGCCACAATCAGGCGGATTGAGCCCGCGGCGGGTTTTTCAGGGTGGATGGTGAGCGAGCAAACAAAGGCGCGCCCAGCGTGATGTAGCGCTGTCCACCGCGCCGGAAAAAGCCGCCGGACAGCGGCATCGCAGCGCGCCGGGGGCGGAATCGTCGCGCCCGGCAGCTGGCGGAAAAAGACGTAACTGGGGTTTTGCGCCAGCACTTCGGAGAGTTTGCCCGGATTGGCTGCCATCCAGCGCTTGATGCCTGCATCGAAGTCTGCCCAGCGGCGAGATAGCCTTTAGTCGGCCATGTGGCGGCCGATGGAGCCATGCGGTGTTCGTTTTTGTCAGCAAAGCCCAGACGCACAAAGCGGCCGTCGGGCGTGCGCAGGCAGCCGGAACCCTGGATGTCGCATGAAAAAGCAGCTCGATCGGGTCGTCGGCGGCAGGCCAGTACCGGCGCGCGGTCGTTGATGGCGCCGCTGTTGATTTGGGCGCGGGTGTAATAGGGGAACGAAGCGGCTGCGCTTCAAAAGCGGCCTTTCAGGCTGCTGCTGCGCTCGGTAAATCGGAAAAATCGGCCAGATTGGCGGTGTGGCTGCCGCTCGGGCTGATCTGGCGCGCTGCCGCTGCGGTGGCACGTACGCGCACCACGGCTTTTGGAGCCGCGCCGCTGCGGAGCAGCGGCACGCTGACCAAATCGGCGGGCAGGCCGTGAAATCGGATAGCGGGCGCGGCCAGTTCATGCGGGTGTCGCCGTTGAGCACCGAGCTCGTAGTAGCCGGTAACCGTGCCGTCGAGCCGGCCATTGCCGCTCACCTGCCAGGGCGGTGAAATACGCTCGAAAAACTGCCGCGCTTCGGCGTCGCTGGCGCCGGTGCGCTGCGCGCCTGGGTGCGAGACGGCCGACCACTGCGGCCGCGCGGCGAGCTTGGTGCAGCTTTTGGCGGAACGATTTCAGGCTGCCTGAAAAGGGCTGGCTGCCCCATTGCGGCAGCTCAGCGAAGGATACCGCGCGGTAGGGATGCGCCGCTGCCCGGGACCGGCGCGTGCACGGTACCCGCCGCCTGCGGCCGGCCGGAGGGCACTCGCCGCACTCGCCCGGCTGCGCGGGCGTCTGCGGCTGCTGCGGCACGCTGCCCGGACGGTGGCGCCGCCACCGCCGCCGAGGCAGCCCTGCCAGCAGCAGCGCCGCAGCCGCCGGCAGAAACGAGTGAATTTCATCGGCATCGCTCCGAAACAAAAGGCGGCGATTATGACAGCAAAGCTGTTTTGGCAAAAAGCAGCCTGAAAGGCGGGGTTGCGCTTTCACGGCGGCGGTGGTGCGCACCGCGCACCAAAAGCAGTGCCTGCCGTCGTCACGCTCGGCGGGCGGATGTTGCATCTGCCGTTTCAGGTCTGCCTTTTGTTCAGGCTGCCTTCGCCGCAGCGGCTGCTGCCGCCGCTTGCTATAATCCGCCATTTTCCCCACCGCGAGCCGAAGATGAGCACCAAATCAGCCGTTTCCCCGATGATGCAGCAGTATTTCGACATCAAATCGCAGCATCAGGACAAATTGCTGTTTTACCGCATGGGCGACTTTTTGACGGGATTGTTTGTCGACGATGCCGTCGAAGCGAGCGAAACTGCTGGACTCACCCTGACCACCCGCGACAGGTAAACGGCGAGCCGGTGAAGAGTGGCGGGCGTGCCGCACCATTCGGTCGAGCAGTATCTGGCGCGGCTGGTGAAGATGGGGCGCAGCGTCGCCATCTGCGAGCAGGTGGGCGAAGTGGGCGCGGGCAAAGGGCCGGTGGCGCGCGAAGTGGTGCGCATCGTTACCCCGGGCACGCTCACCGATTCGGCGCTGCTGGAAGACAAAGGAAACCAACCGCACCGCCGCGGTGTTCCGCCACATACAAAAACCGCATCGCGCTGGCCTGGGTGTCGCTGCAAAGCGGCGGCGAGTTTAAGGTCAAAACCACGCCCGCGCGGCTGGCCGACGAGCTGGCGCGCGGCTGCAGGCGGCCGAAGTGCTGGTGCCGGACGATGACGCCGACGCTTTCAGGCTGCCTGAAAACACCCCGTTACCCGCCTGCACGGCTGGCAATTTGCGCCCGACAGCGGTTTTTGCCCTGCTCACCGGTTATTTCGCCAGCCAGGATTTGCGCGGCTTCGGGCTGCAAATGGGGCTGCACGACGATGCTATCGGCGCCGCCGGCATAGCTCTTGAACTACATCCGCCACACCAAACCCGCCTGCCCAAGCACTTGGACAGCCTGACGCTGGAAACCGAAGCGCAATACATCGGCATGGACGCCGCCACCCGCCGCGAATCTCGGAAATCACCGCCACGCTCGGCGGCAGAGCCGACGCTGTTTTCGGTGCTCGACCGTTGCGCCGGCAATATGGGCAGCCGCCTGCTCGCCCAATGGCTGCACCATCCGCTGCGCGACCGCAGCCGCATCCGCACCCGTCAGGAAGCCGTTGCCGCGCTGCAAAGCGACTACAGCCGCGCTGCAGGGCAGCCTGAAAAAGCATTGCCGACATCGAACGCATCGTCGCGCGCATCGCCGTCGGCACCGCCCGCCCGCGCGATTTGTCCGGCCTGCGCGACAGTTTGCTGGCGCTGGCCGAGTTAAGGCTGCCTGAAAGCAGTCTTTTAGACACCCTGGCCGATATTTTTCCGCAGGGGCAAAGGCCATTGCCGAACGCCTTCAGGGCTGCCATATTGCCCGAACCGGCGGTGTGGCTGCGCGAAGGCGGCGTCATCAACCACGGCTTTCACGCCGAAGCTCGACAGGGAGTTGCGTCGCATCCAAAAACCACGGCGACAATTTCTGCTGGCGCTGGAAGCGCGCGAGCGCGAGCGCACCGGCCTTTCTACCCTGAAAGTGAGATTCAACCGCGTGCACGGCTTTTATATCGAGCTGTCAAAGTTCAGGCTGCCGACCGCACCGCCGACTACCAGCGCCGCCAAACCCTGAAAAACGCGAGGCGCTTTCATCACCCCGAGCTTAAAGAATTTGAAGACAAAGTCCCTAAACGCGCAGGAAAAAGGCGCTGGCGCTGGAAAAAGCGGCTCTACGAAGCGCTGGTGCAGGAACTGCAGGAGCAGCTGCCGCTGCTGCAACAAAGCGCCAAAGCCGCCGCCGCGCTCGAGTGCTGTGCTGCTTTGCCCGTTTTGCCGTCGAGCACGACTCCCGCGCGCCGCGGTTTGTCGATTACCCCTGCATCGAAATCGACAACGGCCGCCATCCGGTGGTCGAAATGCAGGTCGCCCGCTTCACGCCTAACCACACGCGGCTGGACGAGCGCCGCCGCCCTGATGCTGATTACCGGCCCCAGCTATGGGCGGCAATCCTATATGCGCCAAGTCGCCCACATCGTGCTGCTGGCGCACACCGGCAACTTCATCCCCGCCGACGCCGCCCGCATCGGCCCCGTCGATCAGATTTTCACCCGCATCGGCGCGTCCGACGATCTGGCCGCCAACCGCTCGACCTTTATGGTCGAAATGAGCGAAAACCGCCTACATCCTGCGCCACGCCACGGCGCAGTCGCTGGTAATACTGATGGACGAAGTCGGCCGCGGCACGTCCACCTTCGACGGCCTGGCGCTGGCGCAGGCCGTTGCCGAACACCTGCTGCAGAAAAACCAGTCCTTCAGCCTGTTTGCCACCCACTATTTCGAGCTGACCCGCCTGCCCGAGCAGCACGCCCGCCGCCGTCAATATGCACCTGAGCGCGCTGGAAGAAGGGCAGGGACATCGTATTTTGCACCACATCGAAGCCGGGCCCCGCCGAGAAAAGCTACGGCATCGCCGTCGCCAAACTCGCCGGCCTGCCCGCCGCGCGCTCAAAGCCGCGCAAAAAGCATCTCGAAGCGCTCGAAGCCCAGTCCGGCGCCCAGCGCCCGCAGCTTGATATGTTCGCCCCGCCGCCCGCCGCCGAGCAAAGCAGCCTGAAAACCGCTGGCGCCGACGACAACACCGCACATCCCTGCTGCAGGAAATCGCCGCGCTCAAACCCGACGAACTCACCCCGCGCCAGGCGCTCGAGTTTGCTCTACCGCCTGCGGCAAAGCGCCGCCGCCGACTTCTGCTAACAGCATTCACACGCAAACAAAAAGCAGCCTGAAAACCGCAAAACCGGCTTTCAGGCTGCTGCTTAACGAGCCTTTTTCAGGCTGCCTTGCCGTGGCGGGCAGGCAGCCTGAAAAGTTTGGCGAAGACTCAGTATTTGGGCGGCAGTTTGATCACCACCAGTGCCGGCCAGCATGTCTTGGATGGTGCGGCGGTTGCCGACGCACAGCTGCACCAGAGCGGACCAGCATGGCCAGATTGTTTAGCCAGTTGTCTTGCCAGCCGGTGAGAGCGCTGATAATGCCGCCGGCAATGGCGATGCCGACCCAAAACACAATTTCGCGCAGCAGTACCGCGCCGACAAAGCGGCATCGCTGCCGTCGGTTTCACCACTTTCAGGCGGCAGATCATTTTGCCCAGCGACTGGCCGCGGGAGGTCAACAGCGCGGCCTGGACAATGCCCAGCGCAATCAGCAGCACTGCGCCCAGCAGCAGTCAGCCGCTGTTTTTGCCGGATGACCAGCTCCCAGAAAGCGGGGTCATATCCAAAACCTGCGATTGTCTGACGACGCTGGCGATGGCAATAATCAGCGGGATCATCGCCATTATCTGACAGTGTGTTCGGCAGATGAGGCACCGATACGCCGCAGCGGCGGGCGATATCGACTTCGACAAACGCTTCGGTTTCGAAGCTCTGCGGGGCAGCATAGGGATCGGGTTTTTCGATATTCACGATTTTCTCCTGATACAGGACGGCCGGCCTTGGCGGCAGCCTGAAAGAGGAGCGATTGTAAACGGCAGACGGAAAATTGTCGCGCTCCGCTTTTGCCGCGGCGGCAGAAAAAGGCAGCCTGAAAACGGCGGGACTGCCGTGTTCCTCCCCAGCTTGCGGGGAGGGGCTAGGAGTGAGGGCGCCCTGCCCTTGCTGGTAATGTTTACGGGCGGCCGGCAAAAGCAGTTCTGCAAACTGCCACCCCACTAACCCTCCCCGCGCTTGAAGCTGGGGAGGGAAAGGTGCGTTTTTCAGGCTGCTTCCAGCAGCGGCGGAATAAAGCGCAGCAGGGTGTCGCGCAGGGGAATCAGTTTGCCGTGGAAAAAGTGGCTGGCTTCCGGGCAGTACGAGCACGCAGCAGGTTTGCGGTGCCGCCCAGTCGAGCACATTTTGCGGGGCAACGACTCGTCGGCGGCGCCGTGCACCAGCAGGGTATGCTCGGGCTTGGGCGCGCTCGGGGCGGGGGTGCGATCTTTGTAGTGGCCGAGGGCGGCGCCGATAAGCAGCAGCAAATCGGGCTGCACGCGCTCGGCGGCGAGGGTGGCGACGTAGCCGCCGAAGGAAAAAGCCGGCCAGCGCCAGCGCGGCGCTTCGGGGTGGCGCTGTTTCGCCCATTGGGCCAGCGCAGGCCAGTATCGTCGCTCTCGCCGGCGCCGTAGTCGTGCTCGCCTTCGCTGTTGCCGGTGCCGCGCGAATTGGGCAGGTAGCAGTAGAAACCGAGCTGGGCGAGCGCCTTGGCGGCGGTTTGCGCGACTTTTGTTGGTAAAGGTGCCTCCCTGCAGCGGGTTGGGATGGTGCACGATGGCAACGCCGCGCGGCGTACCCTGGGCGGGGATGTAGAGATTTTTCGATTTGGCCGGCGGGGCAGGCAGCGTGCAGCAGGGTGTAGGGGTTGCAGCATGGGGAAACTTTCGGGTGGGTGGGTTTGACGGGATGAGCCGCAGGCAGCCTGAAAGGTGCGGCGGGCGGCAAAACGGTTTTCAGGCTGCCTGAAAGCGGCTTAAAAGCCTTAGCGGCTGCCGTAGCCTTCGGGGTTGTTGAGCTGCCAGTTCCAGCTGTCGCGCATCATGTCGTCGAGGCGCATTGCGCCTGCCAGCCCAATTCGGCGGCGGCGCGGGGCGGAGTCAGCATAGCGATTGGGCGATGTCGCCGGCGCAGCGCGGTTTTGAGCGCGTAAAGGGAATGCTGCGGCCGCTGGCGCGCTCGAAGCGCAGTACCACTTCCAGCACCGAATAGCCGCGGCCGGTGCCGAGGTTATGAGTGTGAACGCCGCTGCGGCCGGCTTTGGCTTCCAGCGCCCGCAGGTGGCCGCGGGCGAGATCGACAACGTGGATGTAGTCGCGCACGCCGGTGCCGTCGGGCGTGGGGTGAGTCGCTGCCGAATACCGACAATTCGGGCAGCGTGCCAGCGGCGACTCGGCAGATATAGGGGCAGCAGGTTGTTGGGAATGCCTTTGGGGTCTTCGCCGATGCGCCCGCCGGGTGGGCGCCGATGGGGTTGAAATAGCGCAGCAGCACGGCGCTCCAGCGCGTATCGGCGGCGGTCAGGTCGCGCAGCACGGTTTCGATGATGTGTTTGGACGTGCCGTAGGGGTTGGTGGTGGCGCCGGTGGGCATGGTTTCGTCGATCGGTACCCGCGCCGGGATTGCCGTACACGGTGGCCGACGAGCTGAACACGATCGAAAACACGCCGGCGGCGGCCATTTCTTCAAACAAAACCAGGCTGCCGGAGACGTTGTTGTCGTAATACTCGAGCGGTTTTTGTACGCTCTCGCCCACTGCTTTGAGCGCGGCAAAGTGGATCACGCTGTCGATTTGCTGCTCGGCAAACACGCGGCGCAGCAGGGCGCGGTCGCGGATGTCGCCCTGGTAAAACGGCGCGCGGCGGCCGCTGATTTCGGCGATGCGCTCCAGCACTGCTGGCGAGGAGTTGCTGAAGTTGTCGAGCAGGACGGTGTAGTGGTGGCGGCCAGCAGTTCGACGGCGGTATGCGAGCCGATAAAGCCGGCGGCGCCGGTAATCAGAATATTCATGGTTTGCTCGTTTGTTGGGACGGGTTGGGGTTTTAGGCAGCCTGAAAGGGTAGAAAACCGCTTGGCTTTCAGGCTGCCTGCAGCAGCACCACGGCCTGCGCTTCGATGGCTTCGCAGCGGCCGAGATAGCCGAGGGTTTCGTTGGTTTTGCCTTTGATATTGACGCAGGAAACCGGCGGCGCCAGGTCGGCGGCGATATTGGCGCGCATGGCGGCGATGTGCGGCGCGAGTTTGGGGCGCTGGGCGATGATGGTGCAGTCGGCATTGACCGCCTGCCAGCCGGCATGGCGCACGGCGGCGTAGGCGCGGCGCAAAAGCTCGCGGCTGTCGGCGCCGGCAAATTCGGCGGCGGTGTCGGGGAAGTGGCTGCCGATGTCGCCCAGGCCGGCGGCGCCGAGCAGGGCGTCGGTGAGCGCGTGTAAGAGGGCGTCGGCGTCGGAATGGCCGAGCAGGCCGGTTTCGTGGGGATATGCACGCCGCCGAGTATCAGCGGGCGGCCTGTGGTCAGGCGGTGGACGTCGTAGCCTTGTCCGATGCGGATATTCGCTAAGGGCTTTCAAAACGGGTTAAAACGGGGAGACGCTCTGGCCGCAGCCGATCCAGATTTTGTTGGCTTCGGCGATGGCCTGCGGGTCGCGCAATACGCCGGTGCCGAACCACCAGCGCCTGATTGTCGCGGGTTGCAGATGCGCTGCTCGCCTTTGCTATCCTGCCATTGCGCGCACCACAGGGTGGCGCCGGCGGCGGACTGGCCGGCGCCCGCGCTGCCGATGACCGCGGTGGGCGGCAAGCCAGTTTTGCCAGCCGGCGCGGCGTTTTTCGCCGGCGTTGAGCGGCAGGGAATCTGCGGCCGGCCGGCGCCGTCGCAGTACACCACCAGCTGCAGCGACTGTACGGCGAAGTTTTTGCGGCAGCGGGCTTTGGCAGGCGGCCAGCGCCAGCAGCAGGGGCAGCGGCGGGATTTTCACGGCATTCCTTTCCGGCTTCGTTCGGCAAAGGCGGCATTATAGCCGCAAGCGGCGGCGGGGCGTGCTATCGGCGGGATTGGCGGCAGTTTGGGGCGGCGGCAGCAAAAAAGCAGCCTGAAAAACGGAATTTGGTTTCAGGCTGCCTCGTCGTTTAAAAACCCTTTTGCCCAGCAGGCGCGGTAGGGCGGGCAGCAGGCTGCGGTCGGCAGGGGTTGGCGAGAAACGGCGCGAGCAGGCGGCGCAATTCGGGCGGCGCGCCCGCACCGTGGCGCTCGGCAAGAAAATAGTCCGGCCACCATATCGGCCTGCTGCTCCATATTGAACTGGCAGAAAGCGGCGGTTTCGCCCAGCAGATGGCGGTAGCGGTAGGCAGCGCGTTGGCGGTAGCCGCCGAGAGCGCCAGCAGCAGGCCGGCCAGGCGCACCGGATAGCCAAAGCGGTGCTGCCAAACGTGCACGCATTCGTGGACAAACAGCGCCTGCATGCTCGGGCCGCTGCTGCGAAAAATCGGCGCAATACAGCCGCCGCCGCGCGCGGGCTGCGGGAAATACAGCGCGCCGTTGGGCGCCATCGCGGTGGCGGCAGCCTGAAAGGGCAGATAGCGGCGGCGGTAAATCTGCAGGCGGTCGCGGTCGATCACGCTGCCGAACAGCGGTTCGATCGCGCGCGCTCGCCGGCGGTGGGCGAGGCGCAGGGCGGGGAAAGGGGAACAAGGGCATGGCGGGAGTGTGGCGAAAAGTGTTTAGATTATATGGATTTCCCGGCATCTGGTGGCGTGTCGTGCAAAAAGCAGCCTGAAAACCGCAAAAAGGGTTTTTCAGGCTGCTGAGCTGCAACGCTTGTTGAGCAGCCGCAGGGGTAAAGGGATAGCGGTAGGCGACACCTTCGCGCTTTCAAGCCGGCGAGAATGCACAGCACAAAATTAACAACCAGAATCATCGGAACAAAGGAGAATACCGATAAAAACCACCATTAGCACACGGCAATACACAGGGCGATGATAACGGTAATCGAAAAATTCAGCGCTTCTTTTGGCCTGGTCGGCAACAAAGCCTTTTTGCGGCTGGTCTTTGCTGATCATCCAGATAATCAGCGGCGCGATAAAGCCGAAAAACAATGCTCAGCAGATGCGCGAGCATCGCCAGATTAGCATCGTCAGCGGATACGGCGGCGGATGCGGTGTTTTGCGCGGCGTGCGCGCGGCATCTTCGGCGATAACCCGCTCGGCGGCTTCGCCGGCCGCTTGAGCAGGGCGGCCAGGCTTTGCGAATCGGGCTGTTCGGATTCTTTATTGAGATTCAAATCGCTCATGGTGTTTTTCCTCGGTGCGGGATCAATGAAAAATGAAAGTGTGGCGGACTATAACTGTGCTGCGCCGCCGTTTCAACTGTTTCAGCAGCCGGCGGGCAAGTATTTCAGGCTGCCGGATGGGGATGCGGCAAGCGGGTGCTCAAAAGCAGCCTGAAACGGCAAAAACCGTTTCAGGCTGCTTGAGCAAAACGCTGTTTCAGACTGCCTGCAAGCATCGCCAAACGGCAAGGGTGCGGGCGCTTAGGCAAAATCGGCGGATGCCCAGCCGCCGGCGGGCGAGGGCTTCGGCGGGCGTTTCGGCGGCGAGGCGGCGTGGTTTCGCGGATGTCGGTAAACACCATGTTTTGCGCCGGTAGTCTCTTCGGTGCTTAGGGGCGGCGGCGCTTTCAGGCTGCCAGTTTGACGGCTGCGGCGCATCGGGGATGGCGGCGGCAAAGTCTTCGTCGTTATACAGGCCGGCGGCTTGGACGCTGTCGATATAGCCGCGGTCGTTCAGGCGGATGTGGCGGAACAGCCAGCCGTCGAGGGCTGTTGAGCAGTTCGTCTTTGATGTCTTCGCCGGCGAGCAGGCGACCTTGGTATTCCATCAGCTTTGTTGGCGAAATTCTGGTGCGCGCGGCGGTGCGGCTCGGTTAGCGCGTAGCCCGAGCGCTCCATCATGGTTTCTTCGTAGTCAAAATGGTTCATCGAGCAGCTGATAAGGTCAAAAAGCACTTTGCCGATGTCTTCGCAGCTGGCGCCGCTTTTTCAAATGCGTCGTTCAATTCGTTGATGTATAAAACCATTTGCTGGTGTTGTTTGTCGATTTCGCCAAAGCCGGTGTTCAGGTCGGCGGTCCAGAAAATGTGAGCCATGTTGTTCCTTCGTTGCTGTGTTGGTGCGGGCATGATTGCAGGGCGCAGCATCTGCAGCATTTTTCAGTTCCAATTTTTCAGGCTGCCGGGCGCCGCGCCGCTTGGTTTGACTTTTCTCAAACAATTTTTCGGCGGCGGCTGGGGCTTCTTCACTATAATCGCTCCCTTTTTGCCATCTGCCCGCGCCCGCGTCGCGAATATTTTTACGGAAGGCGGCAAATTTCAAAGCCGCCGCCGTTATCCAGAAGTCCGACGCCACCTATCAGGCGCAAACCCAGCACGGCAAGCGCGCCAGAAATCAAAAGCCGCCAACGTCTTTGCCGAGTTTGACGGCGATATGGCTCGATTTTCTCGAGCGCGCCCAGGAAGAAGCGACGCAAATCGACACCGATCTCTTGTGGGAGAGCTGCGGCGGCGACGAATTTACCGCCGAGCACGCCGCCGCCGAATGTTTCGGCGCGGGCTACGGCAACAGGTGCAGCTGGCGGCAACGCTGATGGCGCTGTATGCCGCGCCCGCCTATTTCTACAAAAAGCAAAGGCGTGTTTAAGGCTGCGCCGGCCGACGTTTTGCAGCAGGGCGCTGGCCGCCATCGAGCGCAAAAAGCAGCAGGAAGCGCAGATTGCCGCCTGGTCGCAAGAGTTGCAGGAAGGCAGCGCTGCCCGAGGGCGTGTCGCCGAGTTGAAACAGATTCTGTATGCGCCCGACAAAGCGGTCGCCCGCCTGAAAGCGCTTTGCAGGCCGCCGATGCGCTGAAAACCGATGCCTACGGGCTGGCGCGGCGCACCGGCGGCATTGCGTCGCTGCCGCAGTATCTGTCACGAAGGTTTTGCCTTCGCCCATTTTCAAACGGCACTGCCGCACCGCAGATTCCGCTGCCGCCGCTGCCCGAATTGCCGCTGGCTGAGGGCATCAGCGCCTTTTCGATTGACGACGACGACACCACCGAAGTGGACGATGCCCTGTCGCTGCAGTGATTTGGGCGACGGCCGCCGCCGCGTCGGCATCCACATCGCCGCGCCCACACTGGCGCTGGCTGCAGGCAGCGATATCGAAAAACTGGTTGCCGCGCGCCAAAGCACGGTTTACTACCCGGGCGGCAAAATCACCATGCTGCCGGACAACTGGATTGCCGCTTTTGGTTTGGACGAAGGCCATATCCGCCCCGCTTTCAGCATTTATTTCGACATCTCCCCGATTTTTCAGGCTGCCTATGCCGGCAGCCGTATCGAGCGCCGTGGCCATCGGCTGCAATCTGCGTATCGAGGCCATCGAGCCGCTGTTTAACAGCGAAACCGGCACCAGCGCTGCCGAAGCTGCGGCCGGCTCCTTTCCCCACCATGCCGATCTGGCCTACCTTTTCACGCTGGCGCAGGAATTTGCAAAAGCAGCGCGACCGTTTTGAAGAAAACACCGTCAAACGCTACGACTACAGCGTGCGGCTGCAGGAAGACAGCCGCGTAGCCGTAGTGGCAAAGCGCGAGCGCGGTTCGCCCATCGACACCCTAGTCAGCGAAATGATGATGACTGGCCAACAGCACTTGGGCGAAAATGCTCGACGAGCACGATCTGCCCGCCATTTTCCGCGTTCAGGCTGCCGGCGGGCGGGTGCGGATGTCCACCCGCAGCGAAGCGCACCGGCATGAATCTGAGCCACTACGGCTGGTTCACATCGCCGCTGCGCCGCGCCGCCGACTGCATCAACCAGCAGCAGCTCGCTTCCCTGCTGCTGCCCGACACTGCCCGCGCTATGCCGACAACCGCGACGGCCTGTTTGCCGCCGTCGGCGCCTTTGAGACGCCCACGCCGCCTACCGCGAGTTTCAGGACACCATGGAAGCCTATTGGTCGCTGGTTTTATCTCCGAACGGCAGCAAATCCGCGAAGTGCGCGCCCAAGTGCTCGGGAAGATTTGGTGCGTGTGGACGGCCTGCCGCTGGTGGCGCGCGCTACCGGCATCCCGCTGGAAATCGCCCCGCGCAGCACGATTCAGGCTGCTATCAGCGCGCTGGACGCGGAAAAACAGCATCTGGCGCTGCGTTATTTGAACGTTGTTCCCGCCGTTGATCAGGCAGCCTGAAAAGCCGCTTTCAGGCTGCCGGCGCCACGTGCCATAATGGCCGCCGACCTAACCTTGCGAAAGGAAAAACCATGCTTACCGTACTTGCCCGCTTCCAAGTCAAAGCCGGCCAGGCCGCGCGCTTTCAAGAGTTGTGCGCCGATCTGATCGCCGCCACCGTCAGGAAAAAGGCTGCGTGTCCTACAGAGCTGTTTCAAGACAAAGCCGACGGCAACAAATTCAACTTTATCGAATTTTTGGCAAACCCAAAGCCGATTTGGACGCCCATTCCGCATCTGCACTTCACCCGCATCGTGCCGCAGCTGGTCGATATCAGCGACGAAGTAACGGTGCAGACCTTTGAAAAAGTCGCCTAAAGCCAAAGGCAAAAGCAGCCTGAAAACGCCAATCGTGTTTTTCAGGCTGCTTTTCAGGCAACCTGAAACCTGGCGAAACCATACCGGCGGGCGCTTTGGCGCTTATTTTTGCCGCGCCGAGTTTTCAGGCAGCCTGAAAGCGCTATAATCATTGCCTTGTAACACAGTGTAGTTTTCCCCAACCCATTACAGGAGAAACCCTATGAGCACCCGTACCGAACACGACACCATGGGCAATGTGAGGTGCCGTCTGAAGCCTACTGGGGCGCGCAAACCCAGCGCAGCCGCCAGAATTTCAAAAATCGGCGGCGAAACCCCTGCCGCAGCCGATGATTCACGCGATGGCGCTGGTGAAAAAGCCGCCGCGCACACCAACGCCGCGCTCGGCCGCATCAAACAGGAGCAGGCGGATTTGATTGTTCAGGCTGCCGATGATGTGCTTGCGGGCAAGCTCGACGGCCAATTCCGCTGGTGGTATGGCAAACCGGTTCGGGCACGCAGTCCAATATGAACATGAACGAAGTCTTGGCCAACCGCGCCAACGAAATCGCAGGCACTGGCTTGGCGGCGTACCAACCCGTGCATCCCAACGACCATGTGAACCACGCGCAATCGACCAACGACAGCTTCCCCACCGCCATCCACGTCGCCGCCGCGATTGAAATCAACCGCCTGCTGATTCCCGCCGTCAAAAGCCCTGCGCGACACGCTGGACAAAAAGCCCAAAGCCTTCGCCCCATCGTCAAAAATCGGCCGCACCCACCTGCAAGACGCCACGCCGCTGACTTTGGGCCAGGAATTTTTCCGGCTACGTTTCCCAGCTTGACCACGGTCTCGACCGCCTGCAAGGGACGCGCTCAAAGGCCTGTACGAACTGCCCTTGGGCGGTACCGCCGTCGGCACAGGTTTGAACAGCCACCCGAATACGCCGCCAAAGCCGCCGCACGTTTGGCCGAACTTTCCGGTTTTGCCGTTTGTAACCGCGCCGAACAAATTTGAAGCCCTTGCCGGACGCGACGCCGCCGTGTACGCCTCGGGCGCACTCAAAACCCTGCCGCCAGCCTGAACAAAATCGCCAACGACATCCGCTGGCTCGCCTCCGGCCCGCGCTGCGGCCTAGGGCGAAATCAAAATCCCGAAAACGAGCCTGGCTCGTCCATCATGCCCAGCAAAGTCAACCCCACCCAATGCGAAGCCATGACCATGGTGTGCTGCCAAGTGTTCGGCAACGACGTCGCCATCGGCATGGCGGGCGCCTCGGGCAACTTTCGAGCTCAACGTTTACATGCCCGTGATTGCGTATAACCTCTTGCAATCCGTGCGCCTCTTGGGCGACGCCTGCAACAGCTTCAACGAAAACTGCGCCGTCGGCATCGAGCCCGTGCCCGGAAAAAAATCGACTACTTCCTGCACCACTCGCTGATGCTCGTTACCGCGCTCAACCGCAAAATCGGCTACGAAAAACGCCGCCAAAGTCGCCAAAACCGCCTCACAAAAACGACAAAATCCCTGCGCGAAACTGCCATCGAGCTGGGTTTGCTGACTGGAGAAGAGTTTGACCAACTGGTCGTGCCTGCGGATATGGTTGCACCGCGTTCAGCTGTTTTTCGCTTTTGATGCGGTAAAAGGCAGCCTGAAAAACCTTGCAAACGGGGTTTCAGGCTGCTTTTCGTTTTCAGGCTGCCTTGACGGCGTGCCGTGCCGTCAGTACATTTCAAGCCGTCTGCCGCTGCGGTTGCGGCCGTGCGGGCAGCCTGAAAAAGTCCCAGAAAAACATCCAGGAGAAAAACCATGTTGAAAGCCGCTGTTGCTTTGGCGCTGGCTGCCGTTGTGAGCGCCGCCGCTGCCGATAATCCGCCTGAGCGCAAGTCTGCCGCCGATGTGCTGAAGGAGGCGCCGGCGGATGCGTGGCGCAGTATCGACCAGCGCAATCTGGTGTATATCACGCTGAAAAACGGCAATCGGGTGGTGATCGAGCTGGCGGAAGATTTTGCGCCGCGCCATGCCGAGCAGATCCGGCTGCTGGCGGCCGGCCGCTTTTTCGACGGCTGAGCGTATACCGCGTGCAGGATAATTTTGTTGCCCAGTTTGGCGATGCCGATGGCGACAACCCGGCCAAGCGGCGCAAACTGCCGCGCCATGCCGCCGCCAAGCTGGCGCCGAGTTTGCCCGCCCGCTGGCGGGGTTGAATTCGTACCGTTGGAAGACAAAGAGCCGGCGGCGTTATCTGACCAAATCGGTTATGCCGGCAGCTTTCCGGTGGCGGTGAAAGACGGCGAGGCGTGGATTCCGCATTGCTACGGCATGGTCGGCGCGGCGCGCAACAACGAGCCGGACAGTTCGACCGCCAGCGAGCTGTATGTGGTAATCGGCCAGCCGGCGCGCAATCTCGACCGCCAGATTACCGTGGTCGGCCGCGTGGTGGCGGGCATCGAGCATCTGGCGGCGCTGCCGCGCGGCAATCCGAATAATCTGGGCTTTACGACAAAGCCGCACAGCGGGTGCCGATTCTGAGCCTGCGGCTGGGCAGCGAGTTACCCAAGTCGCAGCAGACTGACTACCAAACCCCTGCGCACCGACAGCCCAAGTTTCAAAGACTTGGAAGCGTCGCGCAAACGCATGGACGGCGAATGGTATGCCCGCGAAACGCCCGGGATTATCAGGGCGTGTGCGATTTGCGTGCATCGGTTCGGGTGAATCCGGCATCGTTAAAAACCCGCTGCCGCGGCCAAAAGCCAAAGCGCCGGCTAAAGCGGGTAAGGCGAAGAAATAGCTTGCCGGTTATTGGTTTTCAGGCTGCCTGCGGGCGGCCTGCGCAGTGCGTTTGGGCAGCCTGAAAAGCGTTGAACTGGGCTTTCAGGCTCCCTTTTTGCGGTTTATGGTAAAAATCGCGCGTTTTCAGCTTTTTCGGAACGCCGCAATATGAGCGCCAACGACCACCAGTTTGCCAAAAGAGACCATCGCCGTCAGCCTGAAGACGAAATGCGCCAGTCCTATCTCGATTACGCGATGAGCGTGATTGTGGGGCGCGCGCTGCCCGATGTGCGCGACGGTCTCAAACCCGTGCACCGCCGCGTGCTCTACGCTATGCACGAGTTGAAAAAAACAACTGGAACAGCGCCTATAAAAAGTCCGCCCGCGTGGTCGGCGATGTGATCGGTAAATACCACCCGCACGGCGATTTTGCGGTGTATCATGACCATCGTGCGCATGGCGCAGCCCTTTTCCCTGCGCTATATGTTTGTCGACGGGCAGGGCAACTTCGGCTCGGTGGACGGCGACAATCCGGCGGCGATGCGTTACACCGAAATCCGCATGGCGAAAAATCGCCCACGAAATGCTGGCGGACATCGAAGAAGAAACGGTTAATTTCGGCCCCAACTACGACGGCAGTGAAAGCGAGCCGCTGATTCTGCCGGCGCGCATCCCCGCCCTGCTGGTAAACGGCTCCGAAGGCATCGCGGTGGGCATGGCCACCAGTATTCCGCCGCACAATCTGAATGATACGGTTGATGCCTGCCTGAAACTGCTGGCCGAACCGGATACCGATATTGATGAGTTGATCGACATCGTCAAAAGCCCCCGACTTCCCCACCGGCGCCACCATCTACGGCTTGTCCGGCGTGCGCGAAGGGCTACCGCAGCGGCCGCGGCCGCGTAGTGATGCAGGGCGAAAACCCATATCGAGCCCATCGGCAAAAACGGCGAGCGCGAAGCGATTATCGTCGATGAAATCCCTATCAGGTAAACAAAGCCAAGCTGGTGGAAAAAATCGGCGAGCTGGTGCGCGATAAAGTATTGGAAGGCATCAGCGAGTGCGCGACGAATCGGACAAATCCGGTATGCGCGTGGTGATCGAGCTGAAACGCAACGAAAACGCCGAAGTGGTATTGAACCAGCTCTACAAACTCACCCAGCTGCAAGACAGCTTCGGCATCAATATGGTGGCGCTGGTGGACGGCCAGCCGCGCCTGCTTAATCTGAAACAAATCCTGAGCGAATTTCTGCGCCACCGCCGCGAAGTCGTTACCCGCCGCACGCTCTACCGCCTGAAAAAGCCCGCCACGAAGGCCATATTGCCGAAGGCAAGGCGGTGGCGCTGTCGAATATCGATGAAATGATCCAGCTGATCAAAGAATCCGCGGACGCGCCCGAAGCCAAAGCCAGGCTACTGGCGCGGCCGTGGCAGTCCGGCCTGGTGGGCGAAAATGCTCTCGCGCACCGATTTGGACATGCAGATGGCGCGCCCCGAAGGGCTGCCTGAAAATCTCGGCCTGCGCGGCGACGGCTACCATCTGAGCGAATTGCAGGCCGACGCCATCCCTGCGCATGAGCCTGCGCAACCTGACCGGTCTCGACCAAGACACCATCGTTGCCGACTACAAAACCATCATGGCGCAAATCATCGACTTTATCGACATTCTCGCCAAACCCGAACGCATCACCCAAATCATCCGCGAAGAGCTGGAAGAAACCAAAAACAATTTCGGCGACGAACGCCGCAGCGAAAATCAACCCCGTTCGGCGGCGACATTGCCGACGAGGACCTGATTCCGCCGCGCGAAATGGTGGTTACGCTCACCCACGGCGGCTACATCAAAACCCAGCCGACCACCGACTACCAAGCCCAGCGGCGCGGCGGGCGCGGCAAACAGGCCGCCGCCACCAAAGACGAAGACTTTATCGAAAGCCCTGTTTGTCGCCAACACCCACGATTACCTGATGTGCTTCACCAGCTTCGGCCGCTGCCATTGGATTAAGGTGTACAAGCCTGCCCGAAGGCGGCCGCAACAGCCGCGGGCGCCCGATTAACAACGTTATCCAGCTCGAAGAAAACGAAAAAGTCAGCGCCATTCTTGCCGTGCGCGATTTCCCCGAAGACCAGTACGTCTTCTTCGCCACCGCGCAGGGCATGGTGAAAAAGTCCAGCTTTCCGCCTTTAAAAACGTGCGCAGCCAGGGCATCAAAGCCATCGCCATGAAAGAAGGCGACAGTCTGGTGGGCGTAGCCAAAACCGGCGGCGCCGACGACATCATGCTGTTTTCCAATCTCGGCAAGGCCATCCGCTTCAACGAATACTGGGAGCGCAGCAGCGAGCACGACGATGCCGAAAGCGACGAAACCGAGCTTTCAGGCAGCCTGAACGACGGCGACGAAGAAAGCGGCGACAGCGACGGCGCCCCCGTCAGCGGCAAACACGGCGTGCGCCCGAGCGGACGCGGCAGCGGCGGCATGCGCGGCATGCGGCTGCCTGAAAACGGCCGCATCGTCAGCCTGATTACCTTCGCCCCCGAAGCCGAAGAGAGCGAATTTGCAGGTGCTCACCGCCACCGCCAACGGCTACGGCAAACGCACCCCGATTGCCGGCTACCCGCGCAAAAACAAAGGCGGCCAAGGCAATATCGCCATCAATACCGGCGAGCGAAATGGCGATCTGGTTGCCGCCACGCTGGTGCGCGATTCCGACGATCTGATGCTGATTACCAGCGGCGGCGTGCTGATCCGCACCAAAGTCGAACAGATCCGCGAAACCAGCCGCACCGCCGCCGGCGTCAAGCTGATCAATCTCGACGACGGTGAACAGCTGGTCAGCCTGGAGCCGGTGGCCGAAGAAGAAAAACGTCGAAGACGATGCCACCGAAACTGCGGGCGAAAGCACCGCCGGCGAAGTCCCGCCGCAGCGGACGACACCGCAGCGGAATAAAACCGCCGCACAAGAAGGCAGCCTGAAAATGCCAAAGCGAGTTTTTCAGGCTGCCTTTGTATCGTGAGTTTTCAGGCAGCCTGAAAGCCCGAATGGTTTGCAGTCTGTCGCGCTTACAGTCAAAACGCTTGACGGCCTGCGCCAAACCGCGTATATTCCGCCTTCTTCAGACGCGGGGTGGAGCAGCATGGTAGCTCGTCGGGCTCATAACCCGAAGGTCGTAGGTTCGAATCCTGCCCCCGCAACCAAATACCAAACCGTCTCAAATTGAGACGGTTTTTTCGTGCGCGCCGTTGCGGCAATGGCGGTTTGGCGGCGCTACACTATAATTCCGCTTTTTCCGTCCGGCAAAAATATGTCCGCCCCACATCCCGACGCCGTCATCATCCACGGCACCACCAGCAACGGCAAAGTGTTCCGCCCCAGCGACTGGGCGGAGCGTTTGTGCGGCATCCTGTCGTCGTTCAACAAAAGACCACCGCCTGTCCTACCATGAATGGGTGCATCCCGTGCTGCTGGACAAAAATCCGCTGCGTGGTCATCGACGCCAAGCTGCAGGAAATCAATCCCAGCATGTTCCGCTTTCTGATGGATTTTGCCGCCGACAACGACTTGCGCGTGCTCGACGGCAAAAACCCCTGCAGGCCGAGCAGCAGGGGCGGTGCGGCGCCGCTGCAACAGGCAGTACCGGACAGCAAAACCGCCTATGCCAGCGGCCAGCTGCGCGAAATCGCCGCCGACAACACCGCCGCCGCCCTATGCCGCCCCTGAGCGTGCTGCGGCCGATGATCGGCAGCGTCGAGCAGTTTGTCGCGCAGGTAAACGGGGTGCAGCGCGGCGAAGGCTACCGCCTGATCGGCATTTTTGAAGCCGGCAAAAACAGCGCGGTGGCAGTATGCGGTTTTCGCGAACGCACCAATCTGGTCAGCGGCCGCCACATCCATCGACGATCTGGTTACCCTGCCTGAAAGCCGCAAACGTGGCTACGCCGGCCGCCTGCTCGACGAAGTGCAGCGCATTGCCGCCGAGCAGGGCATCGGCCAGATGCAGGTGGACAGCAGCGTCGGCGGCGAGCGCGCCAACGCCCACCGCGTTTACTTCCAGCACGGCTTTGAAATCGACGCCTACCATTTTGTCTGCCCGATTGTGCCGCAGAAGAAAGAGTCCTAAAGTCTGAACCATCCCAGCAAAAAGCAGCCTGAAAACCGCCAATCCGGTTTTCAGGCTGCTTTGCTTCAGTGCTATAGGTTGGGTCGAGACCCAACAATACGGTCAGATTCCTTGTCAATGTTGGGTTTGGCAACCTCAAGCTACCTGCTTTCAGGCTGCCTGAAAGCCAAAAGGCAGCCTGAAAGGGGTTTAGTCGAAGCGGTGGATGTATTTCACTTCGCCGCCGGAGCTTTCGGTGCCGCCGCGGATGACTGCCTGGAAAGAGCGGCTGAACTGGTACACCAGTTTCACCGACTGGCTGGCGGTGCCCAGCCCGACTTCGTAGCCGAGATAAAGGTTTTGGGGTGAGCTGTTTGCCGAAGGTCAGGATTTGCTGGGCAGGGTTCATTTCGCCGGTTTGGGCGTTGCGGGTTTGGCGGCTGGTCAGCCCGAAGTCGTCCACCAGGCCGATTTTGTCGTTGACGCGGCCGGCGAGCCAGGCGCTGGCGGCGGTGGCAAGCGCAGCTTCGTCGGCGCTGCTGCCGCTGCTGCCGCGGTTGAGAATCAGCCAGGAGGCTTGTCTTTTTCGCTCATCGCTTCGTTGGCAACCAGGCTTACGCGCGGTTTGTCGAGACTGCCGAGCACTTCACGCCGGCGCCCACCGGCGAATTGCGGCGTTCGGCGCGGATGTTGAGCGTGGGTTTGTCGAGCGGACCGACGAAGGAAACCACGCCTTTTTAATCACCAAGTCCTGGCCGTAGGCTTTGTAGCGGCACTGATTACGTTGACGCTGCCGACCGCCTGCATTTTGCTGCCGGGGCGGGCGCTGATGTTGAGTTTGCCGCCGAGGGTAACGTTCAGGCCGCTGCCGCTGAAGCGGAAAGGCATCGTTGAGGTCGAAAACGAGGTTGAGGTTCATCAGGAAGGCGGTGGCGGGCGGTTTTTCCGCTTCGCCGAGAATAACGACGTCGTCATCCAGCTCGGGCATGCTGCTTTCTTTGGAAGCCGAAGCGGCCTTCGTCGGTTTTCAGGCTGCCGTCGAGGGTGAACAGGCTACCGTCGTAGCCGGCATCGGCGCTGCCGCTGACGGTCAGGCGGCGCGAGGGTTTGTCGAGCAGGCGGTAGCGGTCGAAAAACGACTTTTGGCTTTTACGTCGGTTTTGCCTTCGGTCAGGCCGGCGCTGCCGGTGAGGGTTACGGTGCCGCCGTTGCGGAAGGTGAGCGAGTCGATAATCCAGCGCATGCCCTGCAGGCGGGATTGCAGTTGCCGTCGGCCAGCACCACGCCGACGTCGCGGTTGCGGTAGAACAGGTCTTCGCCGGTAATGGTGCCGTCGAATTTGGGGTCGTTGAGCCGGCCGCTGATGCGGGCTTCGCCTTTCAGGCTGCCGCGGATGGTCTGGCCGGCGGGCAGCAGGTTGCGCAGGGTTTGCAGCTCTTGGGCGTCGAGCCGCACGGCGCCCTGTATCGGCGCTTCGACAAAGCGGCCGCCGCCGAATACCCTGCAGGATGTCGAATTCGCCAGCGGCTTTTGCCGTAGCGGGTGTCGCCGCTGAAGCGGCTGCGGATGCCGGCGGTAAGATTGGTGTTGAGCACGAAGTTGCTGGGAGATTAAGCGCCTGTTTGCGTTTGGTGGGCAGGGTAATGCTCGCCACCCTGCTGTTTGATGTTGAGATAGCCGTTGGGGCTTTGGCTGTAGCTCAAATCCCAGTTGCCGGCGAGCACCAGATTGTGCTCGACCGGCGGGGTGTAGAAATTGTGCAGTTCGGCAAAATGAAGGTTGTCGGCGCTGCCTTTGGCGGAAAAGGCCGCTGTCCCACACGAAGCGTTCCAGATTCAGGCTGCCGCCGAGTGCGCGCCAGCGGGCGCTGCTGAGGGAAACGCGCTCTTTGCCGGCTTCGAGCGTGAGCGGGTTTTGCAGGCTCAGATTAAGGGCGCCGAAGTGTTGAGGGTGCCGACGCTGCCGTGCCACTGGTTTTTGCTCGTTCAGCCCGCCGTCGGCCGCCAGCTGGGCTTTGAGCGGTTTGCCGTCGATTTTCAGGCTGCCTGTGCCGCGGATGTTGTGGCGGCGCAGCGTGCCCTTTTAAGGTCAGGTCGACTTGGTCGATGTCGGTGCTGCCGGCCAGGATGTTTTGGCCTTTGAGATCGATGTCGAGCGGGCGCTGCGGGTCGGGCGAGCCGTGCAGCCTGAAATCGACGCGACCGATTTGCACGGCGCCCGGCACTTTCAGGCTGCGTGCCTGGCCGTCGAGCGCGCGTCGATTTTCGTCCAGCCGTTGTCGGTGCTGGTGAGCGTGCCTTTGGCGTTGAGCAGCCCTTCGAGGCCGAAACCGAATTGGGCGAGATTGGGCGCGTCGATGTTCAGGCGCAGCACGCTGCCGCGGCGGCCGAAAGCTGCCTTTTGGTGTCGATCAGGTTGCTGCCCAGCCGTACCGACAAATCGGCACGGCTCAGATAGCCTTGTTCGTAGGAGACTTTGCCGCCGCCGCTGAGATTGGCGCCGAAAGCTGCGACGAGGCGAACTGCAGGTCGCTGTGGAAAACCCTGGTCGGCGATTCTGCCGTCGAGTTTGATGCTGCCGTTGATGTTGCCGGCCGGCCAGGCGGCATCGATTTTGGCTGGGTTGAAACGCTCGCTGCGCAGCTGCGCCTGCAGGGCATGTTCTTTAAACAGCGCCAGGCTGCCTGAAAGCTGCGAGGCTGCCGCCGTCTTTGGGCGCGATGCGGCCATTTTTCGATGATAACGGTGCGTTGGCGGTTTTTGGTGTCAGTGGCGAGCTTGACATTGCCGGTGCTGTCGGTATTCCACGCATTGAGCTGCCATTTGGCCTGCGGTTCGGCAAAACTGCCGCTAAAGGCGATGTTGCCGTTGAGTGTGCCGGCCAGCGGGGTGGTGAGCAGGTCGGCGGCGGTAAGGGCTGCTGAGACGGGTATTGAGTTTGAGCCGCTCTTTTTCGGTATCGACGGTGCCAGCCAGCGAGATTTTGCCGTTTTTAATCAGGGCAAGATCGGCGGCGGCAACGTCGATCAGACCGTTTTGGTCGATGGTAAAGTTGGCGGTCAGTTCCCTGCACCGGAATGCCGTTGTTGTCGATGGCGGCGGGTTTGCTGTTGAGCAGGCTGATGTCGCCGTCGAGCGCATATTGCCGCCGCCGGTGCGCGGCAGCACCGATGCCTTGAAGGTGAGATTGGCCGCGGGCAGGCCGGCCATAAAGGCTTTGGGATTGATGTTGCTGCCTTCGAGTTTGATGTGGCCGATCATGTCGCCCAAGTCGTCGGCAAACGGCTTGACGCGGGTATCGGCATGCAGCGAGACGTCTTTGCCGATGATGTGGGTGTTCAGAACGGTGTTTTCGAGGGTGCCGGAGAGCAGCAGGTGGTTGTCGATGGCGATACCTTCGAGTTCGCCTTTGGAATCGAGCGTGCCCTGCAGGGGCGAAAGGCGAGTCGGCGGTGAGCGAGAAGCGCCCTGGTTGTCGGGCCCACGGCGTTTTCAGGCTGGGAATGTCGAGCAGGTGTTCGAGATGGTTAGTGATAACCGGCCTGCAGGCCGCCGAGGATTTCGCTGTGCTTTTTGCCGATGGTGATTTTGCCGGCGCGGATGCTGTCGATGTCGATGCTCAGCGGCAGATTGAGGTTTTCAGGCAGCCTGAAAGGTTCTTTTGATTCGGGTTTGGGCGGCGTGGGTTTTGGTTTGGATGTCGATGTCGCCCGCTTCGATGCGGCTGATGTGCAGATGGCGCTGCCAGAGTTCGTTTGGCTTCCACGCGAATACGGCGCGGCTGACGGCAACGTCCGCCCCTTCGGTCTGCACGGTCAGACCGTCGGCCTGAAAGCCGCCCCATACCGTGCCCCTGCAGTTTTTCGGCACGGATGCCGACGCCGAACCACGACGGAATCTTGAACGCGGCAAACCGCAGGCCGGAATGGCTGCCGAGCAGCCAGACCAGGGCGGCAGCCAGCACCGCCACCAACAGCAGCAAAGTGAGCGCCAGCGCCGCAGCCAGCGGCGTTTGCGCGGCAGCGCAGCGGTTTTGGCGGGCGGCGGATTGTTCGGAGTTTCGTCGGTCATAACGGGCAGTGCGGCTGGCGAAAGGGCGGATTATATAGGTAAACGCCGCCGGCCGCGCGTTTGCACGGCAGCCTGAAAAGCATGAGGCAGCCTGAAAAATGTTTTCAGGCTGCCTTGGGCGTCGCACCTGCCAATAAGGCCGGCTGCTGCGGCAAGAAGCGGTATTGACGTTTCAGGCAGCCTGAAAAAGACGGGCATGGGGTGGGCGCTTTGACTATAATGCCGCCCCGACCGTTTGATAGCGAGTGCCGAAAGCAGCCTGAAATGACCCGCCAGAAAACCGAAAACACCACGCCAAACACCGTAACCGCGTCCGCATTATCGGCGGCGGCGCGCGGCAGGCAGCTTGTTTTCGCCGATGCCGCCGGCCTGCGCCCGACTGCCGACAGCGTGCGCGAGCGGCTGTTTAACTGGCTGGGACAGGATTTGAGTGGCCTTGCGGTGCTGGATTTGTTTGCCGGCAGCGGGGCGCTGGGTTTTTGAGGCGGCATCGCGAAACGCACAATCGGTCTGTCTGATGCGAAATCCATGCGCAGACGGCTGCCGCATTGCAGCGTCAGGCGCAGGAGTTCGGCCTGCAGGATCGCTTGCGGGTAGTCAGGCAGGATGCGCTGCCGTTTCTGCAGCAAAGCAGCCTGAAATTTGATGTCGTGTTTCTTGACCCGCCTTTCGGCTGGGAAAAATGGCCGGAACTCTTTAAGGCTTTTGGAAAACCGCCTGGCTGATCAGGCTGCGGTCTATATTGAAGCCGAGGCGCTGCCACCGCTGCCGCCGTATTTGGAAGTCCGCCGCGAGGGCAGGGCGGGCAAAAAGCGTGTTTGTGCTGGCAAGGCAGCCTGAAATCGGAAATTGAATACATTTAATAAAACATTCTCAAGCACCCTAAGTGTAAAAATCTGAAATTTTTCAAATTAAAGCGTGCTATAATGCCGCGCTTTTTAATTTGTTTGCGTGAGATTGTTGAAATGTCTCTATTTATTACCGATGAATGCATCAACTGCGACGTGTGCGAGCCGGAATGCCCGAACGATGCTATTTCGCAGGGGGAGGAAATTTACGAAATCGATCCCAATCTGTGCACGCAGTGCGTCGGCCATTACGACGAGCCGCAATGCCAGCAGGTCTGCCCCGTGGACTGCATTCTGATTGACGAAGAAAACCCCGAAACACACGAAGAATTGATGGCGAAATACGAAAGAATCATTACATTCCATCGCTAAATGTGTTAAATCGGCATGGTTTAAATTTTTATTAAAAATATTGTGTTGTCATTAACGGTGCTCGGTGGGGTTAAAATGCCCTTGACGGGCGCTGCTTGAAGCGGATATATTCCGCTTTCTCTTTGGTGGGATTCCCGAGCGGTCAAAGGGGCAGACTGTAAATCTGTTGCGTGAGCTTCGAAGGTTCGAATCCTTCTCCCACCACCACTGGTTTCATTTTGGAGTGGTTAAATAAGCGGGTGTAGCTCAATGGTAGAGCAGAAGCCTTCCAAGCTTACGGTGAGGGTTCGATTCCCTTCACCCGCTCCAAATAATTTAGGCCCATGTAGCTCAGGGGTAGAGCACTCCTTGGTAAGGGAGAGGTCGGCAGTTCAATTCTGCCTCATGGGCACCATCTAATTTTTCCTTATTTTTAATTTTAGTGATCAGGAAATTTGCCATGGCTAAGGAAAAATTCGAACGTAGCAAACCGCACGTAAACGTTGGCACCATCGGTCACGTTGACCATGGTAAAACCACACTGACTGCAGCGCTGACCACCATTCTGGCTGAAAAATTTGGCGGTCAGGCCAGAGGCTACGACCAAATCGACAACGCCCGGAAGAAAAAGCCCGCGGCATTACCATTAACACCTCCCACGTAGAATACGAAACCGAAGGCCGCCACTACGCCCACGTAGACTGCCCCGGACACGCCGACTACGTGAAAAAAACATGATTACCGGTGCCGCCCAGATGGACGGCGCGATTTTTGGTATGTTCCGCTGCCGACGGCCCCATGCCGCAAACCCGCGAACACATCCCTGCTGGCTCGTCAGGTAGGCGTACCCTACATCATCGTCTTCATGAACAAATGCGACATGGTTGACGACGCTGAGCTGCTCGAGCTGGTTGAAATGGAAATCCGCGACCCTGCTCTCCAGCTACGAATTCCCCGGCGACGACATCCCGATCATCCAAGGTTCCGCACTGAAAGCCCTGGAAGGCGATGCCGCCTACAAAGAGAAAAATCTTTTGAATTGGCTGCAGCTCTGGACAGCTACATCCCCACTCCTGAGCGTGCCGTGACAAACCCTTCCTGCTGCCGATCGAAGACGTATTCTCCATCTCCGGCCGCGGTACCGTAGTAACCTGGCCGCGTAGAGCGCGGTATCATCCACGTTGGCGATGAAATCGAAATCGTCGGTTTGAAAGAAACCCAAAAACCACCTGTACCGGTGTTGAAATGTTCCGCAAACTGCTGGACGAAGGCCAGGCAGGCGACAACGTCGGCGTACTGCTGCGCGGGTACCAAACGCGAAGAAGTCGAGCGCGGTCAAGTATTGGCCAAACCCGCAGCATCACCCCCACACCAAATTCAAAGCCGAAGTATACGTACTGAGCAAAGAAGAAGGCGGTCGCCATACCCTCGTTCTTCGCCAACTACCGTCCCCAGTTCTACTTCCGTACTACCGACGTAACCGGTGCCGTTACTTTGGAAGAAGGCGTGGAAATGGTAATGCCCGGTGAAAAACGTAACCATTACCGTAGAACTGATCGCCCCGATTGCCATGGAAGAAGGTCTGCGTTTCGCCATCCGCGAAGGTGGCCGTACCGTTGGTGCCGGCGTGGTTTCTACTGTAATCGCTTAAAGCCCCTAGGGTCAGTAGCTCAATTGGTAGAGTATCGGTCTCCAAAACCGAGGGTTGGGGGTTCGAGACCCTCCTGGCCTGCTAAATAATAAACTAACCGGTTCTCGTAATCGGTTAGTTTTTTCTTTATTTAAAAATATCATTGTCCTAATAGTTTAATGAATCGAGAACATTATGAGTGAAAAAGCAAGGGTTCTCCTTTAGAGATGTTGAAGTCAATAGATGGTTATTGCATTATTGGTTGGTGGTGCTTGGATCTATATGGGAGTGCCGGGTATTTCTCAGCAGCTGGTATTTCTATTGCTTTTTGCTGTTTGGCTGTTTGCTTTTGCTTTTTTCTTCTTTGTTTCGGCTAGAGGGAAGTGGACTAGGCAATACTTATCTGATTCATTTAAAGAAGTTAAGAAGGTAGTCTGGCCGTCAAGGGCAGAAACTATGAAGACAACTGTTTTGTAATTATATTTTCAGTTGTTTTTACCGCCTTCCTTTATGGCATTGATAATTTGATTGCTTTTTATTTAATATGTTGCTGGTTAAGGGGTAGTCATGTCAAAAATGGTATGTGGTTCAGGCTTATTCTGGTTTTTGAGAAGAATGTACAAAAAGCATTAATCGAAAGAATCTCTCGAGAAGGTATGGGGAGTATTTTGGGGAGATTCTGGTTCCTGTTGAAGATGTTGTTGATATTAAGAACGGGCAGAAGACGATTAGTGAGCGAAAAATCTTTCCCAGGATATGTTCTGATTGAAATGGAAATGACTGATAGCTCATGGCATCTGGTCAAGAGTACTCCTCGAATTAATGGCTTCGTCAGGGGACAAGTCATAAACCTTTGCCTATTTCCCAAAAAGAGGTGGATGCTATTTTGTCTCAGGTCTCAGGTTCTGAAACAGGTCAGAAGCCTAAGCCTAGGATTGAGTTTGAGATTGGTCAGCAGGTTCGCATTAATGACGGGCCTTTTATGGATTTTTAATGGTTCTGTTAATTTTGTAGATTATGAACGTAGTAAATTGAGAGTAACGGTTCAGATTTTTGGTAGGGAAACCCCGGTGGAGTTAGATTTCTCTCAAGTTGAAAAAGTGATGCATCAAGTTAAGTTGCTCTTGCTTTCTTTTTGTTAGGTCTGGTAGAATCGCCGCCTTTGTGTAATTGGGGAGCGCTTTGCGCGATTACCCACGTTTGGAGTAAATACTGTGGCATTGTAGGTTACATTAAGTTGCAAATACCTGCGGGAAAGGCTAATCCCTCTCCTCCTGTTGGTCCCGCTCTTGGTCAGCGTGGCTTGAATATTATGGAGTTTTGCAAAGCATTTAATGCGGCAACCCAAGGTGTGGAGCCTGGCTTGCCGATTCCTGTTGTGATTACCGCATTTGCAGATAAGTCGTTTACATTTATTCTGAAGACTCCGCCTGCTTCTATTCTCTTGAAAAAGCTGCTGGATTGCAAAAGGGTAGTTCAAATCCGCTGACTAATAAGGTTGGCAAGATCAGCCGCGCCCAGTTGGAAGAAATTGCAAAAACTAAAGAACCTGACTTAACTGCCGCTGATTTGGATGCTGCGGTGCGTACTATTGCTGGTTCGGCGCGCTCAATGGGCTTAGATGTGGAGGGTGTGTAAAATGGCTAAAGTATCTAAACGTTTGCAGGGCTTGAGAAGTTCTATTGATTTTTCGAAAGTGTATCCTGTATCCGAGGCAATTACCTGGTTAAGGGTGCTGCTACAGCCAAATTTGATGAGTCCATTGATGTCTCTTTTTAACTTGGGTGTAGATCCTCGTAAGTCTGATCAGGTGATTCGTGGATCTGTTGTTATGCCTAAGGGTACTGGCAAGGTAACTCGTGTCGCAGTATTTGCGCAAGGCGCTAATGCTGAGGCTGCAAAGGAAGCTGGTGCTGACATCGTTGGGTTTGATGACTTGGCGGATGAAATTAAAAAGGCAATTTGAATTTTTGATGTGGTTATTGCCTCTCCTGATGCGATGAGAGTTGTAGGTCAGTTGGGTACAATTCTTGGTCCGCGTGGTTTGATGCCTAATCCGAAAGTTGGCACAGTAACGCCTAATGTTGCAGAAGCAGTAAAAAATGCAAAAGCGGGTCAGGTTCAGTATCGGACTGATAAGGCTGGTATCGTGCACGCAACAATTGACGTGCATCTTTTTTCTGAGGCCGATCTGCAGGAGAATTTTTGCTGCCATTTTGGATGCGGTTGTGAAAGCTAAGCCTGCAACTGCAAAAGGGCTGTATCTTAAAAAGATTGCAATTTCCAGCACTATGGGTGTTGGCGTGCGTGTAGATACCGCGAGTGTTGCTTAATTTGTAAATTTGACCCATTGTTGGTCGATGGGTCAATTTTTGGACTGCTTAAGCTTTATTTAAGCAGATGTCCGAGACCGTAGGGAACAATAGTTTTAATTTGAAATGCTTATCTAGGCATTGAAGCCCTACGCAGACGGTAGTCCTAGGTTTAAAGTATTCGGTTTTGCCAAATGTTTTTATCAGGTTACCGCGCTGGGAGCATGCCTTATATTTAGGCATCGTTTAATGTAAACAGTAGGAGGTAGACCTTGAGTCTCAATATTGAAGCCAAGAAAGCGACAGTAGAAGAGATTGGTGCTGGTATCGCCAATGCTCAAACTATGGTTGTTGCTCGAATATCGCGGTATCAGTGTTGCCAGTATGACTGAACTTCGTGCTAATGCTCGTAAAGAAGGTGTTTATTTGCGAGTATTGAAAAATACCCTGGCACGTCGCGCAGTTGAAGGAACTTCTTTTGCTGCATTGGCTGACCACATGGTTGGTCCTTTGGTCTATGCAGCGTCTGAAGATGCTGTAGCTGCAGCAAAAGTACTGCATCAGTTTGCGAAAAAGATGACAAAATCGTTATTAAGGCTGGATCTTACAACGGAGAGTTGTTGGATGTAGCTAAGGTTTCCGAGTTGGCATCTATTCCGGAACCGCGAAGAGCTGTTGTCTAAATTGTTGTTTGTTATGCAAGCGCCTGTTTCGAGCTTTGCTCGTGGTTTGGCTGCATTGGCAGAAAAAGCAATCATCTGGTGAAGCTGTTAATTATTTAATTTTATAGATTTTTAATTTCAATATTTAGGAGTTTATAGCATGGCTATTACTAAAGAAGACATTTTTGGAAGCCGTTGGCAATCTGACCGTAATGGAACTGAACGATTTGGTTAAAGCGTTCGAAGAAAAATTTGGTGTTTCCGCAGCTGCTGTTGCAGTGGCTGCTGGTCCGGCTGCTGGTGGCGCTGCTGCTGAAGCCAAAACTGAATTTGATGTGATCTTGGCTTCGCCGGTGATCAGAAAAGTTGGCGTAATCAAAGTGGTTCGTGCAATTACCGGCCTGGGCTTGAAAGAAGCCAAAGACTTGGTTGATGGCGCTCCCAAAACTCTTAAAGAAGGCGTATCTCAAGCAGAAGCTGACGATATCAAGAAACAGCTTGAAGAAGCTGGTGCCAAAGTTGAAATTAAATAAACTTTGAGAACAGCAACAGGCTGGCAGTAATTTACTGCCAGCCTTGTTGCGCTAACATAATAAGAAAAATAGAATATTTAAATAGTTTTACAAATCAACAAAAATATTTGGCTAAAATTTACCAAATATTTCAATCTTGATTTATGTGCTAACTTCCTGATAGCCGGCACAGCTCAAAGAATTTTCCTGAATCACAGGCAGCCTGAAAATTCACTCCCGATTTAAGAATCAGCCTTACAAATCTATTTGGAGTACCTGTAATGTCATATAGCTTCGCTGAAAAACGTATCCGTAAGAGTTTTGCTAAACGCGAAACCGTTTTAGAAGTTCCCTATCTGTTAACTCACGCAGCTTGAGTCCTATGGGAAGTTCTTGCAGCAAACCGCGGCACCGGAGCAACGCTCAAATGAAGGATTGCAGGCTGCTTTTAACTCCATTTTCCCTATTCTAAGCAATAACGGCTACGCAGAGCTGCAATTTGAGCAATATATGCTGGGCGAGCCGGTATTCGATATTGCCGAGTGCCAGCTGCGCGGTATTACTTTACGCAGCTCCGCTACGGGCAAAAATTAAACTGGCATTTTCAATAAAGAAGGACTCAATAAACCCGAAGAGCGCGAGATAAAAGAAATCCGCGTCAATGAAGTGTATATGGGCGAAATCCCATTGATGACGCCGAGTGGTTCATTTGTTATCAACGGAACCGAGCGTGTGATTGTGTCCCAACTTCACCGCTCGCCCGGTGTGTTTTTGAACACGATCGCGGCAAAACCCATTCATCCGGAAAATTGCTGTTTTCTGCACGTATTATTCCCTATCGCGGTTCATGGTTGGATTTTGAATTCGATCATAAAGATTTGTTGTATTTCCGTATCGACCGTCGCCGCAAAATGCCGGTAACCATTCTGTTGCGTGCTTTGGGCTACAACAACGAACAGATGTTGGAGATGTTCTACGACAAAGAAAAACTATTACTTCTCCAAAGACGGTGTACAAACTGATTTGGTGCCCGAGCGTCTGAAAGGCGAAACGGCCAAGTTTGACCTGCTGGACAAAAACGGCAAGGTTCTGGTTCAGGCTGGCAAACGGATTACGGCCAAGCATGTGCGTGATATCCAAGCTACAGGCCTGACCCGCTTGAATGTCGAAGCAGACAGCCTGATCGGTAAAGTGCTGGCACGCGATGTGATCGTGCCTGATACCGGTGAAATTCTGGCGTCCGCCAACGACGAGCTGACTGAAGAATTACTGGCCCAATTCGATATTCACGGTGTGGCGCAGATTGAAACGCTGTTTATCAACGATATGGAAGCCGGCGGTTGCATTTCCGCCACCATGCGCACCGATGAAACTACCGACAAAACCAGTGCCCGCATCGCCATTTACCGCATGATGCGCCCTGGCGAGCCGCCTACTGAAGAAGCGGTTGAAGCACTGTTTAACCGCATGTTCTTCCAAGAAGAGAGCTACGATCTCTCCCGTGTCGGCCGCATGAAGTTCAACACCGCACTTACGAGCAGAAGCTGCTGCCGGTGCAAGAGGGCAGCTGGTACGGCCGTCTGCTGAACGAAACCTTTGTCGGTGCGGCCGAAAAAGGCGGTTTCGTGCTCAGCCAGGAAGACATCGTGGTAACCATCGCCACCTTGGTGGAGCTGCGTATCAGTCATGGCGAAGTGGACGATATCGACCACTTGGGCAACCGCCGCGTGCGTTCGGTGGGCGAGTTGGTGGAAAACCAGTTCCGTTCCGGTCTGGCGCGTGTCGAGCGGGCGGTAAAAGAGCGCCTGAACCAGGCCGAAGCCGACAATCTGATGCCGACCGATCTGATCAACGCCAAGCCTGTTTCCGCCGCGATTAAAGAATTCTTCGGTTCCAGCCAGCTGAGCCAGTTTATGGATCAGACCAACCCCTTGTCTGAAATCACCCATAAACGCCGTGTATCCGCGCTTGGCCCGGGCGGTTTGACCCGCGAGCGCGCTGGTTTTGAAGTGCGCGACGTGCATCCGACCCACTACGGCCGCGTCTGCCCGATTGAAACGCCCGAGGGCCCGAACATTGGTTTGATTAACTCGCTGTCGGTATTTGCCCGCACCAACGACTACGGTTTCTTGAAACGCCCTACCGCCGCGTGGTCGATGGCAAAGTAACCAACGACATCGACTATCTGTCCGCCATCGAAGAAGGTCGCTATGTGATTGCCCAGGCCAATACCGATTTGGACAAAAACGGCAAAGCTGCTCGGCGATTTGATTACCTGCCGCGAAAAAGGCGAAACCATTTTGGCGACTGCCGACCGCGTGCAGTATATGGACGTGACCACCGGGCCAGATTGTTTCCGTGGCTGCATCGCTGATTCCCTTTCTGGAGCATGACGACGCCAACCGCGCCCTGATGGGTGCCAACATGCAGCGTCAGGCCGTACCCTGTCTGCGTGCCCGAAAAACCGCTGGTCGGTACCGGCATCGAGCGTTCCGTAGCGGTGGACAGCGCTACCGCCATCGTTGCCGCGTCGCGGCGGCGTGGTCGAGTATGTCGATGCCAACCGTATCGTGGTGCGCGTGCACGACGACGAAACCAGCGCCGGCGAAGTGGGCGTGGACATCTACAATCTGGTGAAATTCACCCGTTCCAACCAGTCCACCAACATCAACCAGCGCCCCGCCGTCAAAGCCGTGACGTGCTGCAACGCGGCGACCTGATTGCCGACGGCGCTTCCACCGACTTGGGCGAGCTGGCGCTCGGTCAGAACATGACCATCGCTTTTATGCCGTGGAACGGTTACAACTACGAAGACTCGATTCTGATTTCCGAAAAAAGTGGCCGCCGACGACCGCTACACTTCCATCCACATCGAAGAGCTGAACGTTGTCGCCCGCGACACCAAACTCGGTGCCGAAGAAATCACCCGCGACATTCCCAACCCTGTCCGAGCGCATGCAAAACCGCTTGGACGAGAGCGGCATCGTCTTTATCGGTTCCGAAGTCGAAGCCGGCGACGTACTGGTGGGCAAAAGTCACCCCAAAGGCGAAACCCAGCTTACGCCCGAAGAAAAACTGCTGCGCGCCATCTTCGGCGAAAAAGCCTCGATGTGAAAGACACCTCGCTGCGCATGCCCACCGGCATGAGCGGCACCGTTATCGACGTACAGGTCTTCACCCGCGAAGGCATCCAGCGCGACAAACGCGCCCAGTCGATTATCGATGCCGAGCTCAAACGCTACCGCCAAGACCTCAGCGACCAGCTGCGCATTTTTCGACAACGACGCCTTCGACCGTATTGAGCGCATGATTGTCGGCCAAAAAGCCAACGGCGGCCCGATGAAACTCGGCAAAGGCAAAGAAATCACTGCCGAATACCTGGCCGGCCTGCCCAGCAAACACGACTGGTTCGACATCCGCCTGGCCGACGAAGAACTGGCCAAGCAGCTCGAACTGATTAAAAGGCAGCCTGCAAGACAAACGCGAAGAAGCCGACGCCCTTTACGAAGTCAGAAAAGAAAAAATGACCCAGGGCGACGAGCTGCCCCCGGCGTGCAGAAAATGGTCAAAGTATTCATCGCCATCAAACGCCGCCTGCAGGCCGGGCGACAAAATGGCCGAGCCGCCACGGTAACAAAGGCGTGGTATCGCGCATTCTGCCGGTGGAAGACATGCCCTATGGCACTGACAGCCGCACCGTCGATATCGTCCTCAACCCGCTGGGCGTACCGAGCCGTATGAACATCGGCCAGATTCTCGAAGTGCACTTTGGGCTGGGCCGCCAAAGGCATCGGCCGCCGCATCGAAAAAATGCTGGATGAGCAGAAGAAGGTAAAAGAAATCCGCGCCTTCCTCGAAAAAAACTCTACAACGGCAGCGGCAAAAAGAAAACCTCAAATCGCTCAGCGACGACGAGATTCTCACGCTGGCCGAAAACCCTCAAAGGCGGCGCCACCTTTGCCTCTCCGGTGTTTGACGGCGCCAAAGAGAAAGAGATCTACGAGATGCTCGAACTCGCCTACCCCAGCGACGATCCCGAAGTGCAGAAACTCGGCTTTAACGACACCAAAACCCAGATTACGCTCTACGACGGCCGCTCGGGCGAGCCTTCGACCGCAAAGTAACCGTCGGCGTGATGCACTATCTGAAACTGCACCACCTGGTGGACGAGAAAATGCACGCCCGCTCCACCGGCCCCTACTCACTGGTTACCCAACAGCCCCTGGGCGGTAAAGCCCAGTTCGGCGGCCAACGTTTCGGTGAGATGGAAGTGTGGGCGCTCGAAGCCTACGGCGCCGCCTACACCCTGCAAGAGATGCTGACCGTGAAGTCCGACGACGTAACCGGCCGTACCAAAATGTACGAAAAACATCGTCAAGGGCGAACACAAAAATCGATGCCGGGCATGCCCGAATCGTTTAATGTGATCGTCAAAGAGATCCGCTCGCTCGGGTCTCGATATCGACCTGGAAAAACAACTAGGCATCCGGGCAGCCTGAAAGGCGGAAAAAACTTTTTCAGGTTGCCTTCACAGCCGTTTTCAGGCAGCCTGAAACGGCACGCCCAGATTTTCCGCTAAAGTTTAAAGGCAGTCCTGAAACCGTTTCGAGAATGCCCCGCAAATGACCGCAAACCGCCGCTTCATCTCCATCCCGACTTCCCTGCTGTACCACTGTCGCGGCTGGCTGCTTGCACCGAGCAGGCACCGCAGCAGAACGATGCGCCCGCGCGTCGGTTGCCGTTCAGGCTGCTTTGGCCGCCGACGGTTTTCAGGCTGCTTCCGCCGTTAGCGCCGCATCGATGCCGCGAGTTCGACGACTACCACAATGCCGAAAAACTCGCTCGACTGGGCGGGCATCTATCAGGGCGAACTGCCCTGCGCCGACCGCGCGAAAACGTCGTTACCCTGCGCCTGAACGATGACAAAAGCATGGCGACCACCGATTCGCAAGGCGGCAAAACAACCGCTGAAAACGCAAAGAAAAAGCGCTGCTCGAGTGGGAAACGGCGCATCGTCAAACTCGACGAAAGCCGCCCACGCCCGCTTTTTCGATGCCGAAGGCCGCGGCTTTGATGCTCGAAGCCGGTCAGAACGCCTTCGCGAAGACAGCCGCTGACAACCTGAAAAGCAGCCCCACCCGCTGCCCGTCTTGCTTTCAGGCAGCTCGAAAGCCTGAAAACGTTTTCAGGCTGCCTCCTAAAAATTTTTAGTGAATCCAAAACCGTCCTCGGGCAAAGTCCCTAAGGAGCAAAAATGAACCCTAACTGATTTATTCGCCCCTGCAGCAGGCAGGTTCGAAGAATCTCGACGCCATCAAAATCGGCATCGCCTCGCCCGACACCATCCGTTCGTGGTCCCTACGGCGAAGTGAGCCGGAAACCATCAACTACCGCACCTTCAAGCCCGAGCGCGACGGTTTGTTCTGCGCCAAGATCTTTCGGCCCGGTCAAAGATTACGAATGCTTGTGCGGCAAATACAAAGCGCCTGAAATTCAAAGGCGTAACCTGCGAAAAATGCGGCGTGGAAGTAACGCTGACGTAAAGTGCGCCGCGAGCGCATGGGCTATATCGAACTGGCCGCGCCCGTTGCCCCATCTGGTTTCTGAAATCGCTGCCGTCCCGTCTGGGTATGGTGCTGGACATGACCCTGCGCGACATCGAGCGCGTGCTGTACTTTGAAGCCTTTGTGGTTACCGACCCGGCATGACCACGCTGCAACGCCGCCAGTTGCTGTCGGAAGAAGACTATTACGCCAAACTCGACGAATTCGGCGACGACTTTCGAAGCTTATATGGGCGCCGAAGGCATCCGCGAGCTGCTGCGCGGCCTGGATGTGGAAAACGAAATCGGCATCCTGCGCCAAGAGCTGCAAAGCACCAATTCCGAAACCAAAATCAAAAAGCTGACTCAAACGCCTGAAAGTGCTGGAAGCCTTCCACCGCAGCGGCATGAAGCTCGAGATGGATGATTATGGACGTGCTGCCGGTGCTGCCGCCCGATCTGCGTCCGCTGGTACCGCTGGACTGGCGTACTGTTTCGCCACTCTCGGATCTGAACGATCTCTACCGCCGCGTGATCAACCGCAACAACCGCCTGAAACGCCTGCTCGAACTGAACGCGCCCGACATCATCGTGCGCAACGAAAACGCATGCTGCAAGAAGCGGTGGACAGCCTGCTGGACAACGAGCCGCGCAAAAGCGATGACCGGCGCCAACAAACGCCCCTGAAATCGCTGGCCGATATGAGTTAAAGGTAGGGCGGCCGCTGCCGCAAAACCTGCTGGGTAAGCGGTGGACTACTCCGGCCGTTCCGTGATTACCGTCGGCTCCCTACCTGCGCCTGCACCAGTGCGGCTTCCGCCGAAAAAATGGCTTTGGGAGCTGTTCAAACCGTTTATTTTCCACAAACTCGAACAGCGCGAGCTGGCCACTACCGTTAAAGGCGGCAGAAAAACTGGTTGAGCAGGAAGTGCCGGAAGTTTGGGACATCTTGGAAGAAGTCATCCGCGAACACCCGATTCTGCTCAACCGTGCAGCCGATCCCTGCACCGCTTGGGTATCCAAGCCTTTCGAGCCGATTCTGATTGAAGGCAAGGCGATCCAGCTGCATCCCTTGGTGTGCGCCGCGTTCAACGCCGACTTCGACGGCGACCAAATGGCCGTCCACGTGCCCCTGAGCCTGGAAGCGCAGATGGAAGCCCGCACCCTGATGCTGGCCTCCAACAACGTGCTGGCGCTCGCCAACGGCGAGCCGATTATCGTGCCCTCGCAAGACATCGTGTTGGGTCTGTATTACATGACCCGCGACAAAATCAACGGCAAAGGCGAAGGCAGCCTGTTTAGCGACGTGAAAGAAGTGCACCGTGCCTACCACACCAAACAGGTGGAACTGGGCACCAAAATCACCGTGCGCCTGCGCGAGTGGGAGAAAAACGAAGCGGGCGAATTCGAGCCGGTGGTTAAGCTGCTACGAAACCACCGTCTAGCGTGCGCTGCTGTCTGAAATCCTGCCCAAAGGCCTGCCGTTTGAATACATCAACAAAGCGCTGAAGAAAAAAGAAATCTCCAAGCTGATTAACGCCTCCTTCCGCCTGTGCGGCCTGCGCGACACCGTGATTTTCGCCGACCACCTGATGTACACCGGCTTTGCCCTAGCGGCTAAAGGCGGCATCTCCATCTGCGTGGACGATATGGAAGTGCCCAAGCAAAGCTCAAACTCTTGGCCGAAGCCAATGCCGAAGTGAAAGAAATCGAAAGCCAGTACCACGCCGGCTTGGTAACCAACGGCGAGCGTTACAACAAAGTGATCGATATTTGGGGCAAAAGCGGGCGACAAAATCGCCAAGCGATGATGGACAATCTGTCCACCCAGAAAGTAATCGACCGCGAAGGCAAGGAAGTCGATCAGGAATCGTTCAACTCCATCTACATGATGGCCGACTCTGGCGCCCGTGGTTCCGCCGCCCAGATCAAAGCAGCTCTCCGGCATGCGCGGCCTGATTACCAAAACCGGACGGCTCGATTATCGAAACGCCGATTACCGCCAACTTCCGCGAAGGCCTGACCGTATTGCAGTACTTTATCTCCACCCACGGCGCGCGTAAGGGTCTGGCCGATACCGCGCTGAAAACCGCCAACTCCGGTTACCTGACCCGCCGTCTGGTGGACGTAACCCAAGACTTTGGTGGTAGTGGAAGACGACTGCGGCACCAGCGACGGCTTCGCGCATGAAAGCCGTGGTGCAGGGCGGCGACGTATATCGAACCGCTGCGCGACCGCATTTCTCGGCCGCGTTACCGCCGCCGACGTGGTTGATCCTTCCAGCCACGCCACCCTGATCGAAGCCGGCACCCTGCTCGACGAAAGCTGGTGGACATGATCGACAACTCGGGCGTGGACGAAGTCAAAGTCCGCACCCCGATTACCTGCCAAAACCCGCTACGGCCTGTGCTCCAAATGCTACGGCCGCGACCTTTGCCCGCGGCAAACTGGTGAACACCGGCGAAGCCGTCGGCGTGATTGCCGCCCAGTCCATCGGCGAACCCGCACGCAGCTCACCATGCGTACCTTCCACATCGGCGGTGCCGCGTCCCGAGCCGCCGCCGCCAGCCAGTGGAAGCCAAATCCAACGGCACCGCCCGTTTCAGCAGCCAGATGCGCTACATTGCCAACAACAAAGGCGAGCTGATCGTGATCGGCCGCTCCTGCGAAGTCGTGATTCACGACGCCGTCGGCCGCGAGCGCGAACGCCACAAAAGTGCCCTACGGCGCCACCCTGCTGATTAAAGACGGCGAAGAGCTCAAAGCCGGCCAAACCCTGACCACCTGGGATCCGCATACCCACCCGATGATTACCGAATACGCCGGTACCGTGCGTTTCGAAAAACGTCGAAGAAGGCGTAACCGTCACCCAGCAGACCGACGACGTAACCGGCCTGTCCACCCTCGTCGTGATCGACGGCAAAGCGCCGCACCAGCACCAGCAAACTGCTGCGCCCCACCGTCCACCTGATCGGCGAAGACGGCGAACCAGGTTACCATCCCCGGCACCGAAACCCCCGTTACCATGGCCTTCCCCGTCGGCGCCGTGATTACCGTGCGCGAAGGGCCAGGAAGTCGGCAAGGGCGACGTGCATGGCGCGTATCCCGCAGGCTTCACTCAAAAACCCGCGACATTACCGGCGGTCTGCCGCGCGTGGCCGAGCTGTTTGAAGCCCGCATCCCCAAAGACGCCGGCATGCTCGCCGAAGTGACCGGCACCGTCGGCTTCGGCAAAGAGAACCAAAGGCAAACAGCGCCTGGTGATTACCGATTTGGACGGCGTGAGCCACGAAACCCTGATTTCCAAAGAGAAACAGATCTGGTGCACGACGGCCAAGTGGTCAACCGCGGCGAAACCATCGTCGACGGCGCCGTCGATCCGCACGACATCCTGCGCCTGCAGGGCATCGAAGCGCTCACCCGCTACATCGTGCAGGAAGTTCAGGAAGTGTACCGCCTGCAGGGCGTGAAGATTTCCGACAAACACATCGAAGTCATCATCCGCCAGATGCTGCGCCGCGTGAACATCGCTGACCCCGGGCGACACCGGCTTCATCACCGGCGAGCAGGTCGAACGCGCCGACGTGATGATCGCCAACGAAAAGAGCCGGAGCCGAAGGCAAAGAGCCCGCCCGCTTCGACAACATCCTGCTCGGCATCACCAAAGCCTCGCTCTCGACCGACAGCTTTATTTCCGCCGCATCGTTTCCAGAAACCACCCGCGTGCTTACCGAAGCCGCGATTATGGGCAAGAAAAGACGATTTGCGCGGTCTGAAAGAAAACGTCATCGTCGGCCGCCTGATCCCCGCCGGCACCGGCCTGAGCTACCACAAAACCCGCCGCGCCCAATGGGCGGCGCAGCGACCAGGCCGCTGCTGCGGCAGCGGAAAGCGGCAGAGTAAGTTTGAGCGCAGCGGCAGCCTGAACAGGGCTTGCCGCAAAGTAGCCTGAAAACCGCGAATGCGGTTTTCAGGCTGTTTCGTTTTCAGGGCTGCTTCGTCTTTCAGGCTGCTTCGTCTTTCAGGGCTGCTTCGTCTTTCAGGCTGCTTCCTCAGGCTGCTTCGTCTTTCAGGCTGCTTCGTCTTTCAGGCTGCTTCGTCTTTCAGGCTGCTTCGTCTTTCAGGCTGCTTCGGTGCGCGGTGCGCACCCTACGGCTGCCGCAGGCGTAACCCAACAAAAAAGTGAAATGTTGGGTTTGCCAACCCAACCTACACTCTGCAACGCACTCCTACACGCCCCAGGCAGCCGACAAATCGGACGAAGAAAGGCTGCCTGAAATTTCAGGCAGCCTTTGCGTTGCAGACAAGCGCGGCGGTTTAAAAGCGCAGGCCGGCGCGGATGCCGAAGCTGTGCGTGCGACTGGTGGACGAATCGAAATGTATCGCCGGCATGGTCGCGGGCATGGGTTTTTGTAATGCTCGTAGCGGTAATAAGGGCCGAAGGTCAGCGCCAGATTCAGGGGTGAATTGTTTTCGCGCGTCCACGCCCAAGCCGATGCCATAGCTGCTGCCCTTGTGCGTTTCATCGGGCATGGGGATAAGCCTGCGACCATTTGGTTTTCATGCGTCGGCGCAGGCTGACCTGGGCTTCGCCCCAGGGGGTGATGCTCCAGCCGCCGCCCAAAGTCCTGCTCGTATTCCACCTGCGCTTTCAGGTACAGGCTGCTTGAATTGTTGTCCACAATATCCGGGCGTGGACGGTGCGGTGTGCGCGGGTTTTCGCTACTATGGCTATAGCCCAAAGCCGCCGCCCACGCGCAGGCCGCCCTGCTTGAAGCCGGACGGGGAATACAGATAGCCCGCATACAGATCGATGTCGTCGGCTTTGCTGCCGTCCACCACGGTTACGCCGTTTTGCTTTGTAATCGATAACTATGGCGGGGCATAGCCCAATTCGGCGCGGATGGCGTGCCGTTGCGCCAGCGGGATATCGGCAGCGGCCGCGCAGGGTAAAGACATCCGTACTGGCTTTTGCTGCCATCGTTGCCTTTTTGATTGCCATGCTCGTAGCCGGTGGTAACGGTATAGCGCCCGTCTTTAATCGGGTGCAGCGGGGTTTCTTGGGAATCGGGCGCGGCGGATGCGGCGGCGGCGAAGGAAAGGATGGCAAGGGCGAGTAGGGTTTTCTGCATAATTCGGTCTCCTTGGAAATGGGGATTGAACGATGCTGCAAAAGCCCGAAAAAGGGCTGCACAGCGGGGGCTGACAGCGGGGCTGCACAGCGGGGCTGCACAGCGGGGGCTGAGGCGGCAAACCTGCCTGCGGCGGTTTGCCGCCCCAGCCAAACGCATTATCAATCATCCGAGCCCTAGACTTACAATTCTAGCGGCAGGTTTTGCCTTTTTGTTAACAAAAAGTTGCCGAAATAGGGCGCAGTGAGGTATAGTGAATTAAATTTAAACCAGTACAGCGTTGCCTCGCCTTGCCGTACTATCTGTACCGTCTGCGGCTCGCCGCCTTGTCCTGATTTAAATTTAATCCACTATAAAATGCTGGGTTGATCAACCCAACATTTTTCAGGCAGCTCCTTCCCCTTTCAGGCTACCTGAAAAGCCGTAGGTCGAGTTCTTGAATCCGACACCCTGTTCAAGTTTGCCTGAAAAAGGCTACTCTGAAATTTCAGGCAGCCTTTGTTTGCTCTACATCAAACTCATCAGCCGCGTGTCCAGTTGGTGCCGTCCGCGCCGTCGCGCAGGGTGATGTTTTCGGTGGCGAGCAGGTCGCGGATGCGGTCGGATTCCGCCCAGTTTTTGTCGGCGCGGCTTGGCGGCGCCGGGCGATCAGCTCTTCGATTTCTTCGTTGGACAGGCCGCCGGCGGGGCGCCGCCGTGCAGGAACTCGGTGGGTCGCGCTGCAGCAGCCTGATGGTGGCGGCCAGCGCTTTCAGGCAGCCTGAAAGCTCGGCAGACTGGGTTTTGTTGGCTTCGCCGGCCAGCTCGAACAAGACCGCCATTGCTTCGGCGGTGCCGAAGTCATCGTTCATCGCGTCGTAAAAACGGCGGGTGTAGCTGTTGGCATCGTAGGCAGCCTGAAAAGCGGCGGGCGGCACGTTGGCCAGGGTGTTGTACAGGCGGGTGAGCGCGTTTTTGGCGTCGTCCAGATGTGCGTCGGAGTAGTTCAGCGGGCTGCGGTAGTGGGCGCGCAGGATGAAAAGCGCACGACTTCGGATCGTATTGTTTCAACACGTCGCGGATGGTGAAGAAGTTGCCCAGCGATTTGGACATTTTTCGCCGTCCACTCGGATAAAGCCGTTGTGCAGCCAGTATTTACACATGGCTGGCGACTGGGTTTGCCGTGGTGCGTGTGCGTATGGTCGTGCCCGCAGGCACATGTCGCTGGCGCCGACGCTTTGGGCGATTTCGTTTTCATGGTGGGAAACTGCAAACCGCGCCGCCGCCGTGAATGTCAAGGTGTCGCCGAACAGTTTTTCGCTCATCGCCGAGCATTCGATGTGCCAACCCGGGCGGCCTTGCCCCCCACGGGCTGTCCCACGCCGGTTCGCCCGCTTTGGCGGCTTTCCACAACACAAAATCGAGCGGGTCGCGTTTGAAACCGTCCACTTCCACGCGCTCGCCGGCGCGCAGGTCATCCAGCGATTTGCCCGAGAGCTGACCGTAGGCGGCAAACTCGCGCACGGCGTAATAAACGTCGCCGTTGGCGGCCGGATAGGCTTTGCCGCGTGCAATCAGGTTTTCAATCATCGCAATCATTTCGGCGATGTTTTCGGTGGCCTCGGGCTCGAGGTCGGGGCGCAACACGCCCAGCGCGTCGGCGTCTTCGTGCATGGCGGCGATAAAGCGGGCGGTAAGCTCGCCGATGGTTTCGCCGTTTTTCAGCCGCGCGGGCGATGATTTTGTCGTCGATGTCGGTGATGTTGCGCACATAAGTGAGCGGATAGCCGCACTCGCGCAGCCAGCGGGCAATCGTGTCAAACACCACCATCACGCGGGCATGGCCTGAGCTGGCAGTAGTCGTAAACTGTCATGCCGCACACGTACATGCGCACGTTTTTCGGGGTTGATGGGGGCAAAAGGCTCTTTTTGGCGGGTGAGGGTGTTGTAGAGGTTTAGCATATCGTGTCGGTGAAAGGGCAGCCTGAAAAGGATTTGCGGTGTTTCAGGCCGCCTGAAAAGCGCGGGATTGTAGCGAAAAGCAGGGTTTTCCCTAGCGTTTTCCTCTGTGGTAGCAGCCTGAAAAACCGCCGGACCGTTTTTCAGGCTGCCTGTCGGGCGCGGCTTTAAAAGCGGGCGGGCGCGCAAATGCGCGCTTTTTCCCTCGCCGAGAAGTCCCCATGACCGACCACCAGATTCCCGCCGAAGAGCCGCAAATCGACGAAAAACCAAATCATCGCCATCCGCCGCGAAAAACTCAACGAAACTGCGTAGCAAGGCATCGCCTTCCCAACGATTTTCCGCCGCGACGGTTTGCCGCCGATTTGCACGCGCGATACGGCGAAATGAGCAAAGAAGAGCTGGACCCGCAAGCCGTGCCCGTGAAAATCGCTGCGGCGTATGATGCTCAAACGCCAAATGGGCAAAGCCTTCGCCACCGCAGGACGCCACCGGGCAAATCCAGCTTTTATCTGAACAACAAAGGCGTGGAGCCAAGAGGTGCTGGATGCGTTCAACCATTGGGACATGGGAGACATCGTCGGCGCGGAAGGCACGCCTTCAAAACCAACCACGGCGAATTAACCGTGCGCGTGTCACAAATCCGCTCAAGGTCCAAATCGCTGCGTCCGCTTCCCGACAAACACAAAGGTTTGAGCGACTAAGAAAACCAAATACCGCCACGTTATGGACTTAATCGCCAACGCCGCAGCCGAGACGTGTTTATCAAGCGCAGCAAAATCATCCAAGCCGCGCAATTTTATGGTTTTTCCGAACAATATCTTGAAGTGGGAAACGCCGATGATGCACCTCCCATCCCCGGCGTGCAACGGCCAAGCCCTTCGTTACTCACCACAACGCGCTGGACATCCCGCTGTACCTGCGCATCGCGCCCGAGCTGTATTTAAAACGGCTGGTGGTGGGCGGCTTGAGCGCGTTTCCGAAATCAACCGCAGCTCCGCAACGAAGGCATGTCGGTGCGCCACAATCCCCGAATTCACCATGATTGAGTTCTACGAAGCCTTTTGCGACTACAACCGCATGATGCAGATGGCGGAAGACACACATCCGCGCCGCCTGCCGCAGCGTTTCCAGGCAGCCTGAAAATCCAATACAACGGCAAAGAAGTCGATCTGGAAAGCCCGTTTGAGCGCCTGACCATCCTGCAAGCGATCATACAACCCGCACTACACCGACGAGCAGCTGAACGATGCCGGAATGGCTGAAAAAGAAATTGTGGAAACACGGCGAAAGCCTGCCGCACGCGGCGGGGCTGGCAGCCTGCAACTGGCGCGGTTTGAAGGCTGCGCCGAGAGCAAAATTGTGGAACCCCACCTTTTATCGTCGATTACCGTAGGTATCGCCTTGGCGCGCGCATCCGACAAAGCAAGGCTTAACCGAGCGCTTTGAATTGTTCCGTCGTCGGCGCGAGCTGGCAAACGGCTATTCGGAATTGAACGACCCGAAGACCGCCGCCCGCTTCAGCGCAAGTGGCGCAAAAGACGCAGGCGACGACGAAGCTATGCACCACGACGCCGACTACATCCGCGCCATGGAATACGGCCTGCCCCCTCACCGGCGGCTGCGGCATCGGCATCGACCGCTTGGTGATGCTGCTGACCGATACGCAAAACCATCCGCGATGTGATTTTTGTTTCCGCAGATGCGGCCCGGAATAGGGCGTATCGAGTGAAAAGGCAGCCTGAAAACCAGTCAAACGGTTTTCAGGCTGCCTTTGGGTTTGGCTGCATGTTTTTAGCTTTCGCAACTTCGCTGCGCTACGCAGGTTGCTTTTGCGACGCCCGAACAAAGGCAGCCTGAAAACGGTTTTCCCGCTTTCAGGCCGCTTTGTCTTTGCATCGGCAGCAGCGTTTTCAGGCTGCTTTAAATCCGTTTGCCGACAGGCGTGTTACCAATAGCCCAGCCGATTTCCACCACAGGGCGCCGACGATGCCGAAGACGAGAATATTGACCACGCTCATCACAAAGCCGGCTTTTCCACCATTCGCCCAGCGTGGTGTAGCCGGAGCCGAAAATCGCCGGGCGAAGTGCCGGTGGCGTAGTGGGTGAGCGTCATCATAATGCTGGACGCGGCGGTACCATCATCAGCGCCATCAGCATCGGCGCGGGCGTGCAGGGTGATACCGGCGGTGAGGAAGGCGGCAAACATGGCGGTGATATGGGCGGTGGTGCTGGCAAAAATATAGTGGCTGTAAAGATAGGCGCAGCGTCAGCAGCAGGGCCACGGTGATGCCGCTCAAACCTACTGTGGCTCGATGCCGCTTTCCAGCACACCGGAGAACCATTTTGATCAGACCGAGTTTGTTGAGATAACCGGCCATCATCACCAGCGCGGAGAACCAGATGACGGTGTCCCACGCGCCTTTTTCTTTGAGCACGTCGTCCCAAGTGAGCACACCCGAGAGCAGCAGCAGCGACAGGGCCGATAAAGGCGGTGGCGGTGGGCATTGACGGTAAAGGCCTTGCCCAGCAGCAGCGACGGCAGCCCCGCCCACAGCACCAGCAGCACGGCGAAGATGGCGAGCATGATTTTTCGTCGCGCTTCATTTTGCCCATTTCCGCCAGCCGGTCTTTTGGCAAACTGCGCCGAGTTGGGCGTTCCTTGATTTCGGGCGGGCAGACGAAATACAGCACCAGCGGCATCAGCGCGAAGGCTACCAGCCCGGGCACCAGCATCGCCCACGCCCACGTGCCCCACGAGAGCGGAACTCGCTGCCCACGGTTTCGGCAATCAGGTTGACCACCAGCGGGTTGGGCGCGGTGGCGGTGATGAACATCGCCGAAGAAATCGGGGTTGGAAATGGTAGTTCACCAGCGCCAGATATTTGCCCATGCGGTTTTGCGTGCCCCTTTTTCCGGATCGGAATCGTAGCTGGAGGCAATCGCCTTCATCACCGGATGGATGATGCCGCCGCCGCGCGCGGTGTTGCTCGGCGTAACCGGCGCCAGAATCAGCTCCGAGAGCGCCAGGCTGTAGCCGATGCCCAGCGTGCGCTTGCCGAACAGGGCAATGAAGTAATAGCCGATGCGCGCACCCAGCCCCGTTTTCAGCAGGCCGCGCGAAATCATAATCGACACCCCGATCAGCCAGATCAGCGGATCGGCCAGCGACGAGAGCGCGTCTTTCATCGCAGCGGCGGTGATTTTGTCGGGCGTGGTGAGTTTCGGTCGGTCAGATCGACGGTAACGCCGGTAACCGACACCAGCATGATGGCGACAATCGAGAGCGCGCCGATCGGCATTGCCTTGCCGATAATCGCCGCGATGATGCCGACGAACATCGCCAGAGCTGCCACGCCTGCGGTTTGACGCCCGCCGGCGCGGGAATCAGCAGGATGACCATCAGCAATCGCCACCGCCACGGCGGCGGGATGGGCTTTGAAACCGAGCTGGCAGGCCGGTTTCGGATCGGGTTTTGATCGGACTTGCTCATGATGTTTTTCTTCTGCGTGCGGCAGCTTTCAGGCTGCCTGAAAAACATGGCAGGATTTGTGCGGGTGAGACGCAGCTCTGCAAGCGGGCGCGGGCAAAGGCAGCCTGGAAAAACGCCGGCATGCCAAAAAGCAGCCTGAAAACCGGTTTGGGCGGGCTCAGGCTGCCTGCGAAGCCTTTGTAAATCCTGGAAAAGCGGACGGCGTTTGCGCTATAATCCGCGCCGTTCGTTTTTATTTTGGGAAGCGATACGGCCGACTGTCAACATACAAACGCATTCTGGTTGAAACTCTCCGGCGAAGCCCCGATGGGCGGCGACGCTTGAGTATCAACCGCGGAAACCACATGAGCATGGCCCGCCAGGTGAAAGAAGTGGCCGATATGGGCGTGAAGTCGGCATTGTTGTCGGCGGCGGCAACATCTTTTCGCGGCGTGTCTTCGCAGGCCGAAAGCATGGACAGGGGCCACCGACGACTACGGGCATGGGCGTACATGCACCTGTAGATGAACGCGTTGGCGCTCAAAGACGCTCTCTCTCGAGAGCATCGGCACCAAAGCCTCGCGTGCAGTCCGCCCTGTCCATGCGCAGATTGCTGAAACCCAGCACCCGCCCCAAAGCCATCCAGTATCTGGAAGAAGGCAGTGGTGATTTTTGCCGCCGGTACCGGCAACCCCTCACGACCGGCACTGCGCTGCCGCGCGCGCGCCGCCGAAATGGGCTGCGACGGGATGCTCAGTTAGCCACCAATGTCGACGGCAGTCTATACCGCCGACCCGAAAGACCCCGCCGCCACCCGCTATCCGCGACCATCGCTCTTCGATCGAAGCCAACAACAAAAACCTCAGCGATGGACACCGCCTCGCCCTCGCCCCGTCCAGCGCAGCAGCATGAACATCGTCGTGTTCGCTGCCATCGCCAAAACGGCGCGCTCAAACGGGTGGTGCAGGGCGGTAGACGGCGCGGTCGCTGCGTGCACGCAGTTAAACCGCCAAAATTTCCAAACCGCTTTTCAGGCCGCTATGCTTTTGCGCTTCTTTCGCAGTGCAGCCTCGAAAACACCTGGAGCAAACCCGTCCCACAGGCAGCCTGAAACACGACCGAATCGCGTTTTGCCTTTCTCGAGCGTTATCCCCATTTCGCCGCGCTGGCTGAGCGCGCGCTGAAGCCGAAGCGGGATCTTCATCCCGAGCGCTACGGCGCTTTCGCTGGCCGCCTCGCCGCACCGCCGCCGATCACGCACTCTCAGCTCAGCCTCAAACCGGCCCGCCGGCCAAAGGCAGCATCGCCAATCTCTTTAGCCAGCGAGACAACCCGCGCTCCAAGCCCGAGCCGACTTTGGCCAGGCAGACCGACTGGTCTGTTTCCAGCTGCTCAAAGAAGACGGATCAGCTATCAGGACAAAAAGCGAGCGCTTTGACTTTATCCGCGCCAGCGCAAACGCCGCCGCGCGCGAAGAGGCGCGACAACCCTACACCGAAGCCGATGCCGCCGACCGCACTGTCCGAGCATCTGCTGGTTTGAGCCGACGCCAGCTGGCCGAACGCTATCCGGACGCCGCAGCTGCAGCGCGCGCTGCGCTCACTCCGTGCGCCCGATTGGTTCCACAGCGTTTCTGCCGCACGCCGTGCGGCGTGCGCAACGCAATGTCGCCACAATACTCGCTGGCATATCGGCGCCGCCATCATTATTCCGCTGCTGATTTACGCTTTCTGCGCTCAGGCGATGACGGCAGGCAGCCTGAAACGCCGTCCGGCGCCTCTTCAGGCTGCGCGCTCCCGCCGCCAACGTTCTCCTGCGCTATGCCGGACGGCAGCGTGTATCAGGCGAAAACTGGTCAACGGCAGCCGAAGCGGCGCACGGCAACACCGCGCCGACGGCGCGGCCCGCGAAGGCCGCTTTGCCAACGACCGGCTCAACGGCGACGCCTCAGCCGCTATGCCGACGGCAGCAGCTATCAGGGCGGCTTTACCGATCGGCATCCGCAGACATGTGGCAGAACTCGTCTATGCCGACGGCGGGCAGCTACAGCAGCGGTTTTGCTAACGGCGAGCCGGCCGGGCATCGGCGAATTCATCATCCGGGCACCAACAGCTACACCGGCCGCGCAGTCCGGCCGCAGCGCCGGCGAAGGCTGCGTGCTGGCGGTAGTCCAACGGCGAACGCCGCACCGGCAGCGCTTTACCGCTGCCGCCGCCGACTCGCCGCTTTGCCGACGGCAGCCGCCATCAGGGCGGTTTCGGACGCCCAAAGCCGCGATCTACGTACCAGGGCAGCCTGAGCGATGCCGCCGCAAACCCGCTTCAAAGGCGAATCGCAGCAGCAGCCGGTGCAGAGCGCGCTGTCCGGAGTTTGAGCGCATCCGCAGCCAGGCCGAAGCGCGCGACGCTGAAGCCAGCAAAACGAGCTGCATCTCTACTGGCAGGGCAAAGACGTCCCCAAGACGTACAAAATGGCGGCGCTGTGGCACCACACAAAGCGTTAGCCAGCGCCACGCCGCCGCCTCAATACATATCGCGGGCGTGCTCTACGAGCAGGGCGCGTCAGCCAGAGGCAGCGAACAGGCGCTGCTGTGGTACCGTTGCGCGGCTGCCGAACGCGGCGCAACGAATGCGCTGCCGCCCGCCTTGCCGCACTTTCGAGCGCCAAAACGATACGCCCGCCGACTGCGCGCCCGCCGCAATGCCGAAGGCGAGCGATGGACGAATTGAGCCCTGGACGATCGCCCCGCGCGGCAGAGAGAGCCAGCCTGAAAAGATTTTCGTGGCCGCTTTTTGCGCAGCGCTGCGCGGTCGGCGTCAGATTTTGCAGTACGCCGCCGGGCAGGAATCGTCGTCTTCGCCGTTGAAGCCACCTTCCACGGTGTGATGCTGTCAAAAGCGTCGAGCGTCGTCGAGATTGTCGAAAGCGTTGTCCAGATTGGTGTCGTCATGGTTGCTCCTTCGTCGGATAGACGGCCGGCATTCTGCCGGCCGCCGAGTGAAGTAAAGGCAGCCTGAAAAAGCGTTTTGCGGCTTTCTCAGGCCGCCGCCTTGTATCAGGTTTCAAACCGTCAAAGCTGTATCCGCATCAGCCGCATATCCAGGTTTTCACGTCCCCATTTGGGTTTTATAAATCAGGCGCAGGATAAGGGATAGCGCGGGGCGCAGATGCTGCTCAGCCCGATTTCTTCAACCAGGCGGCTGCCGGGGGCGAGTTTGAGCACGTCATCGGCACCGCCCACGCCCCAGCGGAATTCGGGCGGCGTTTCGCCCATTTGCCGCAGCGCGTCGTGCCGCTGGGCGCGGCCGACCATTTTTAAACAGCGTATCCAGCACAATCTGCGTGCCGGGCAGCTTTGCGCTGCACCATTTGGAAAAACGCCTGCACCTGCGCTTCTTCAAAAATACATCAGCACGCCTTCAATCACCAGCAGCACGGGTTTTGCCGTGCGCGGCTACGGTGTCCGTCCAGCCTCGTCAAACATGGATACGCCCAGATAACGGTTGCTCGACTCGCGGCAGTCATCCGCCGCACTTCAATCACTTCGGCAAGTCCAAGTCGTACCACACGCGGTAACGGCGGGTCTGCCCATGCGCTCGTAGCGCGCGTCCAAACCCGCGCCCTGAGCCACACCACCACGGCATCAGGATGCCCGTCGATAAAACCGCTGCGCCATTTCGTCGAGTATCCGCGCCCGCCCGCAGCAGCCCGACTTGCGATGCTTTGACTTTGGCAAACGGGGGTGAAGTCGTAATCAATCATATCCAGCATCCGCGCGGCTTCTTTGTCGTGCAGGATGGCATCCGGCCGCTCATATTCGACGGCTTTTGCCCACAGCGAATCAGCATGGTGGCGGATAACACGGTGATGTCTTTGACTTTTTCAACCATGCGGTACTTCCTTGTGCTTGCTTTGGCAGGCGGCAAACCGCTTTGCGTTTACGACGATTTACTATACGTGCCTGCGCGCAGGCGCGCGTTGATAGCAAAGTGCAGCCTGAAAAGCCGGTTTTGGGCGTTTCGGCGCCTTGGGCAAAACGGGAAAAACGGTTAGGCGCGTGCGGTGGCGCGGCGCAGCAGGCGCACTCAGCATGCCGCTTTCGCGCCAAACAGCACGATGCCAGACGTACCACAGCCCGCAAAACAAAATAATCGTGCCGGATCGGATATTGGCTGGACGGTGGTAAGACAGCAGCGAGCCCGGCATAGCCGCACACCAGCGCGCCGGAGCGCCGCCACCGCCATCGGCGCGCCGGATGCCGCGCAGCACCACAGCCGCGCGGCAGCAATCGCCGGCAGCATCATCAGTCCCACCGACATCAGCGTGCCCAGCGCCTGAAAACCGGCCACCTTCAGGATTCATCACCACCAGCACCAGAAACACCACATGCCACACGCCGCCGCGGTACCGCCGACCGAGCGTAGAAACAAGTCGATGCTCTCGAGCACCAGCGGCCGGAAAATCACCGCCAGCGACACATATCGTCACTCGCCCGCCACCGCGCCCATCAGCCGCAGTGACAGCAAGTCCACCGCCAGCACCGAGCCAGACAGCAGATGGCAGTGATCAACGCTGTTGTTGCCCAAACTCACCAGCGCCACTCAGCGCCATGCTGCCCAGATAAAACGCGTGGCGAAATTGGCGTCTTCCTTCAATTCGGTAAACCGGCTGACCAAACCGCCATGGCAGCGCCATCAGAGTCGCCGGCGGCAAACCGCTGCAGCCCTATCGCCGGCAGGCCAGCGCACACCATATAGCCAGACTACCGCGCCCGGCAGCACCGCGGCGTGCTTAGCGTCGCGATCCAGGCCCATGGCGCGGCGCATCACCAGAACATGCCCACCCGCGCGGCGGAAAAAGGCTAAAACACCACTCGCTGCCAGCGCGCGTAGCGCAGTATAAAGCGAAAATTCGGTAAAGGGGTCGATAGCGATTTCGCACATAATCGCACGGAAAATAAGATCAGGCTGCGCGCCGGCGCGCAACCGTTTTCAGGCTGCCGCGCGGCTTTGGAGCACGCGCCGTAGCGCAAAAGCGATTATACTCAGCCTTTGCCCGCCGCCGTGCGCCGCTGATTCCCGCTGTCGGAGTAGGGGTGGAGCAAACCCACGGCAACCGCGGCAAACTGCGGCGAAAACGCTGTAGCTGCCTCAAGATGCCACAGCACAAACAAACTTGACGCTTTTCGAAGCAAATATCTAACAATCCACTTGCTCAACCACCCGTAGTAAAAGCGGAGAAAAATATGAAATTATCTTCACCGTCCGCCCTTCTGACTGACCGTTTCGTTCTGGCGCCTTGCGGCGGCAATTCCGGCGAGCTACCGGTGTTAAGCTCCGCTCCTGCCGACGCTTCTGCCGTAGCTGTCGACACCGCTGCCGGCGGTCCTGCAGCGAACAGCATGAAAAGCTTTCAACGACATGCTGCAGACTGCTCTGAAGCCAACCGCGAACAGTTGAAACAAGCGTTCGAACAGCGCAAGAGCTTTTGCCATACCAGCTTGTCTGACGACCAACGCAACGCCATGTGTGCGAAGAGTCTCTGAAAAGCGCCTGCAAATGCGCCACCAGCCAATGCGTCGACACTGAAGACAAAGCAGAAGTTAGCCAAAGTAGCTGCTGAAGAAGCCATGGTAAGCTGCCGGAAGAAGCCAAACAGGACGCTAAAGAAGCAGCTGAAGAAGCTAAAGAAGAAGCCACATCATTACGGCACTTCTGATATTGCAGCGCCTCAGCAGCCGGCAAGGCTTTTCTCCATTTACCGTTTCCCGCCGCCAACTTTCAGGCAGCCTCGAATCCACCGCAACGGCAAAACACATGAAAGCAGACATTATCGGCGCCACCGGCTCCACCGGCAGAGTCTTGCTGGCGCAGCTTTTTGAACGACGAGCGCTTTGACGAAGTGCATATTTTCGTCCGCCGCGGCGCCCGATTTTATGCCCACGACAAACCGCATGTGCATCTGATCGACTTCTCCTGCCCCGACACCTGGGCGACAAACTGCGCGGCGACGTGCTTGTTTCTCCTGCCTGGGCACTAACGCCTCAAAGACGCCGGCGAGCCGGGCAGCGCAGCGCAAAAACTCGGACTATCAGGCGCGGTACCGATGCCGCTTCCGCGCCGCCTGCAGCAACGGCACGCGCGGTACGATGGTGGAAGCGTGCCTCGCTCGCCGGCGCCGATGCGCAGTCGCGCATCTTTTTATTCCCGTCTCGCAGCGAGCTCGAGCGCGACATCGGTGCGCTGCTCGATCCGCAGCTGCTGGCGTTTCCGCCCGCCGCTGTTGCCGGTGCGCAGCAGCAGCACCCGCGCCGGCGAAATTCCGGAGCGCGCGCATGATGTCCGCGCGGCGCTCAACGCCGTCGGCATTTTGCGCAGCCAGCCTGCCCGCCGCCGCCGTTATCCTCGCCCGCGTGCCATGATTGCGCCGCCGCCGTGCAGGCCGCAGCAGCCTGAAAACATCCGCCGCGTGCTGGCGCCGCAGGATATCCGCCAGCTGCTGGTGCAACAGCCTTTGTAGGTGGCCATGAGGCCCGGCTTTTAAAGCGGATTTTTCGTGCCAGGAAAAATGGCAGATGCAAGGCAAAATGCGAGCCTGGCGCCGCCCATAGGGCGAGTATCCGCGATGTTAACGCGGCAGATGCTGCTTTATGGCGGAAAACCGCCAAAACGCTGATTGTCAACACCCTTATCGCCGCCGCAAAAGCAGCCTGAAAAACGGAAAACCCGCTTTCAGGCTGCTTTGTTTTGCGTTTGCGCCGCTCGATTCTGCCGGTTTGGAAACCTTTGCAACACCCGGGCCTGAAACGACGGCGTCATTCCCGACTGAACGAATGGACGGCATATAGTGGCGACTCTTCGATTTGTACGCCGGTCGAGAGCTGCGCGGCGATGTATCTCGGCGGCGCTGCGCGTTGAGCGAAGGGCGGTTGGAGGGCTGCCGACAATCAGCAGCGATGCGCAGCGGCGTGCATCCTTTTGTGTGAAAATAAAGGCGCGCAGTGTAGCCCAAACGGCAGCGGCGGGAAATGGGAAGATCATTGTTTTTGCCAGGCGCCCTGCGCGCTGTGCGCCATGCGCCAAAGAGAAACACCGCCACGCCCAGCCACACCCATGCGTAGCTCCGCCAGGGCGGCTCGCCGTCGAGCGTTTCGCCGAACAGCGCCAGCCCCAGCAGCAGCTGGATGGTGGCGAGAAATATTGCAGGATGCCCAGCAGCGACAGCGGGATGCGCTTGGCAATCAGCGGCGAACATCAACAGCGCAGCAGGCGTGGTCGCTGCCGCGCCCGAGCCGAGCAGCACGGCGCTTGCAGCGCGTTCAGCCGCCAAAGCCACCACTGCCGCACGCCCACCACCCCACAACAACAAAAGGCAGCAGCAAAAGGTTTCAAAGCCAGCCCGGCAGCCCGGCGATGCGCGAGTCCGCGGACAGCGCGGCAGCTCGAAACTGGCACCAGCAGCAGCGACACCCACGGCACTCGCCCCGCCGGCACGCCGAAGCCATAGAATGCCCGCCGAAGCGCGAGCAAAATCGCGAAGCCACATCGCGTGCGGTTCAGCCGCTCGCACACACAAACCGAGAAACACATTGCACAGCGGGTTGACGTGCGCAGCTCCAGGCTGGAGTGACATTACGGCGGTTGGTACGCCCACAGCGACACAGCCCGCACGAGTTCGCGCCGGATTAGCAGTCAGACGATGCGGCAAACACCGGCCAGCAGGCGCGACTGCGCAGCACCGCCAGCACTTCGCAGCCCTGCAGCAGCACCGCCAGCGCAAACAGCGCCGACCAGGCCACGCGCTGCGCCATCAGCCGCATGGCGGGCATCGTACCTCGTCGAGCGGATACCAGTAAAAGGAACAGCTTACACCGCATAGGCAGCCCAGCGCATAGCGCAGGCCGCGGCGGCGTTCGGCGGCGGAATCGGCAGCCTGCGGCGTCATGGCGGCATCTTTCAAAGTGGAGCGCGGATGGCACGCCCGCGGCAGGCGAGGAAGCGCAGCCCGCGAAAGGGACGGGCAAGGGCTTTCAGGCCGCCTTTGCCGTGAACGGCGGCCTGCGAAGCGAAGCTAAAAACCTTATCCGCTTTCAGGCTGCTTTTTATCTGCGCCGCCATTGAACTCGGCGGGCAAAGCGTGTTAGACCGCCTCTTCGTTTTTCCAACCCTCAGGAGCCCGATATGCCCACCCGCCGCGAATTTATCCTATCCGCCGCCGCACCGCCGCACATGTCACCGCCGAGGCTGCGCCGCGCTTTGGCGGCGACGGCAACGCGCCCGAGGTCTGCCATCGCCATCACCCAAATTTCGCGCGCGACGGCATGCGCTTAACTGCCGTGCACGTGAACACCGCCGCGAGCTTGCCGCCGCGCCTGATAAAGCGCACACGGCGGCGCGCACGGTGGGAGCGGGTTTGACCTCGCCCAAACCGCCGACGATGCAGCCTGCCGAGCGCGGGCGCTCGGTGATTATCCAGCCCAATCCGTGGCGACGAAGGCGCACCGCTGACAGAGAAAAGGCCGCCGCGCGCGCCAATGCCTGCCAACGCCGACGCCAAAACGGCCCGCGCAAAGCGCGGGCGACAAAACGGCCAGCGCGCTCCACGCTCAGCCGCCGCCAGCGAAGTAAACGTCGGCGGTCAAAACCGTTCGCGACCAGCGCCGTCATCAACCGCGTTTGCCGGTCGATTTCGTACCCAGCACCACACGCCGACGCTGCCACCGGAAAACCGTACATTACAAACCCGCTCCGGCGCCGAAAAACATCCAAGCGGGCAAACGCGTCCGCTGCGCTGTTTATAGCACGATGCGGGCGCAACCGGCACGCTCGTCAAAAGCGCCGCTGTATCAGGGCAACGGCGCGACTGCGTGCGCGTCGCCCGAATTTCAGGCCGCCCACCGCGTTTTGTCATTGCGCCCGGAGTTTCGACGAAACTCGTTGCTGACGACACCAGCACGCGTCGCCCTATCTGGATGCTACCATCAACCCAATCAAATCACTTCTGCAAAACCAAGCTGCCGGATTGACGGCAATCGCTCGTGCCACCACGTACGGCCGGCGGCGGTAAGCACGATGTCCATCGCCATGAACATCAAATATCCTGACTTTTTCACGCCGCGTCCTATCTTGTCGCCCGCCAATGGAATCCCGCGCTGCTCCGCCGCAGATGAAAAACTGAAATGGTGGATTACCGTGTCGCAGGACGATGCCAGCCTATCCGCGAAATTGCCATCACCGAAAAACTCGCCGCCTTCGGTGCCAAAGTCGCCTGCTGACGATTGGAACGCGAATGGCTATAGCCGCCGATTTCAGGCTGCCTTCGATAAAATCGCCGCGCAAAACGCCAATGTGAATTTTCGTTGTTTTGCCAAAGGCACGGTAGTTCAAAAACCGCCGCGAAGCGGGTGCGGGCGCGATCAGCATACGCGTCAACCTGAAATACGCTTACGGCATCGCGCGGTGTTGACTGGATTTTTCGGCAGCGCAAAGGCTGATGCCGCCGAAGACTAAAAGCAGCCTGAAAACCGGTTTTCCCGTTTTTCAGGCTGCTTTGTGCATGGGCGGCTCAATGCCGCAGGCGGGTGAAACCCTAGCGCGCGCCGCCGATCAGATCAAGGCCCGCACACCAGCCACAGCAGCAGCGCCAGCACCAGCATCACATGCACCGTGGCGCATACAAAAAGCCCACAGCGCCGGTTTCCTTTTGCCGGCGCCGGACAGGCAGTAAACACGACATAGATCGCCGACAAAGGCGCCACGCCCGATTGCCGGCATCCAGCGAACCATCCCAGAACATCCCCAAATTACGCCCGCCAGGGGCTGGCGTTAAAAATAAAAACGGAACGGAATACACCAGCACCGTCATGGCGCAGCCAAAAACAGCGCGGCCAGCACAAGCGCTGGCGATAACGGGCGTTTCGCGCGCATCTCTGGTATCGATAAATTTCACCATTTTTCACCTCTGCTGATTGGCGGCAGCCTGAAACTTTCAGGCTGCTTTTGGGCTGATGAATCGGCTGTTTTGCCGGTTATCCTTCGTCCAGCGCCTCGCAGGCAGCCCTGAAAGCAGCAGCAGCAGGTTTTCGGTCAGGTGTCGGAAGGCGTCGCTGCGGTAGGGCGGCTCGTCGCCGTCGCGGCCGTAGAGCAGGCGGCTTTCGTGGGTATCGGCTTGGGCAAAGCCCTGATAGCCCTTTTGTGATAAACGGCGGCGGCCTCGGCGCGGGCGAGCGTCGATCGTTTCAGTAGGCTGCGGGCGGCGGCGAGATTGAGACAGGGGCAGGAAGGGCAGCGGTGCGTGCTGCCCCTGCCGGTAGGCGGCAATCCAGCCGGCAAGGTTGGCGCGGGCATCGTCCTGCGCCAGCGGCGGCGACGCCAGCGCGCTGCGGCAGCGTGGGAAAAACGGTGCTGCCGGCGTTGGAGTGGCGGCGCTGTAAAATCAGGTGGCGCAGCAGCAGTCTCGATTGGTCGGTGGCGGGGAGTTTGGCGCGGGCGTGGGGAAGCTCAGCCAGCGTGAATATCTGCCCTGCGGATACAGGCTGCAGATGGTAGTTCAGGCTGCCGGCATCGGTGTCGATGCGCCCGCTTTGCGGGGGCAGGCGGCGGGCGGGAAAACCAGCGAGCTGTCGAGCATTTTTGGCCTGGGCGGCGTAGTCCTGCCCACGCAAATTGCCGATGGCGCCGCGGGCAGCTCACGCTGCGGCGCTCAGTTCGGCGGCGGTGTCGGCAAAATCCTGCTCGCCGGCGGCGGGCGTCGATATGGGCGGCGGACAGGGGTGCGGTGGTCGGCGGCAAAAGGCTCGGCAGACTCCCAGTCGCCGCCGATATAGGGCTGCTGCCAGTTGAGCTGCTGCTGCAGCCAGGCGCGCGGGGATTGCGCCAGAAGCGCAAAAACGGTGCTGCTGCAGCGCTTCGCCGTCTTTCAGGCTGCTTTCGCCTGCGGTGTCTTTCAGGCTGCCGATAAAGGGGGCAGGCGGCGGCTGCGGGTGGTTTAGGGCGTCGGCGTAGTCCGGCGGGTGCCACGCACGGGGGCGTTCGCCGAAATAGCGGCGCGAGAAGGGCTGCAGCGGATGGCTGATGATCCATTTTTGCGCCAGCTCGGTGCTGCCGATGCCGGTACCAGGGCGGCGATGCAGTCAGTCAGGCCGTTGAGCAGGGTGGACGGCGCGCGTTGCCCTTCGTCGCTGCGGATGTCGCGGCCGACGTGAGGACAGATACAGCATTCGCGGGCGCTGAGCAGGGGCTTCGAGAAACAAATAGCGGTCGTCGTCGCGGCGGGTGCGGTCGCCGCGCGCGGGCGGCGGGCGATTGAGGTCGAACTCGGCGGCTTTCGGTGTTGCGCGCGGAAATTCGCCGTCGTTCAGGCCGAGCAGGCACAGGACTTTAAGGGCAGCGAGGCGCATCGGCACCATACTGCAAAAAGTGATGCCGCCGCGCAAAGCGGCTTTCGCTCTGGCCTAGCCGAGAAAGCGGGAAAGGTGCAGCACGGCGGTTTGCAGCGACAGGCAGCCTGAAAAACCGGCTTCTTCGGTTTGCTCCTGCCATTGGGCGAGCGCCTGCTCGAGCTGCTGGGCGGCGGCCAAATCGTCGTCGGCAGAATTGAACAGGCCGGCGCACAGGCTGCCGCACGCGCCGGCACCATTCGGGCACGGCGGCGGGCGTTTCCATTCACGGCGGGTGTCGGCCAGCAGGCGCAGCAGCGCGGCGAAACGGCCGAGCATTTCGAGATGGGCGTCATTGCCTGCACGGGCTGACGCCCCGCCACAGGCCGGCGCCATCGGGCATCAGCTAGCCCAGCGCCAGCCGCTCGATGCCCTGCTGCCAGGTAAACAGGCTGCCCGCGTCGCCGTAGCGGGCGCGCATTTCGCTGTCGCTGCCCCAGCGGATATTGAGACCGGCCACCGTGTCGTGCAGCAGCGGCAAATCTTCGCGGCTCAAACCGAAGCGCTTCGAGCACGATGCTGCTTTCCAGCCAGCGGCAGCAATTTGTTTCCGCTTCAAAACGGTCTCCAGCAGCGCCAGCGCGGATTCGAGCGCACGGCAGCGGCTGGCGGCGCGACAGGCGCACGTCGGACACCGAATAAGGCAGCGGTATGCATCGTCGGCGCTGCCGCCGAACACCGCCTTCGATAAAAAGCGGGCAGATAAGGCTCAATATGCGGCGTGAGCACGGCGATATCGTAGGCTGCCAGTCGGGATGTTCCGCCAGCAGCGCCAGCAGGCGGTCTTTCAGAATCTGCAACTCGCGCAGCGGGCTGCGGGCGCTGTGGATCTCGATGCCGGCATCCGCGCGCAGATGCGCGATAACGGCGTTTGTGTCTTGCCCGCCAGCCCGTTTTTGTCTAACCAGTCCGCGCGGCCTGTCCTGCGGCAGAATCTGGCTTTGGATGTGAAACTGCAAAGTGTGCAGCAGGCCGGGCGACTCGGGCGCTTCGGCGTGACGAGTCGATGTCGGCGCCGATATCGGCTTCGGCCAGCGCGTCAGATCGCGCCCCTGCTTGCCCAGCGCCGCCAGCAGCGGATGACCCTGCTCCGACAAATCGGCATCCGGCGCGACAGCAATTCGCCCGCCGACACCGTTTTGCCTCAATACAGCCGGCTGGGATTGAGCGCAAACAAATGCACTTCGCAATGGCGCGCGCCAGCTGCAGCAGCTGCAGATACACCGGCGCCAGCGACGAAATGCCGAACACCAGCGTGGCGGCAGCGCGTGGCGGTTTTTCCGCCGCCAGTGCCGCCGCCAGCCCGAGTGCCACTAAAGCCGCGCGGTGGCGCCTTCAGCTGCGCCGCTGTCGAGACTGCGCCACATTCGGCCTGCCACAACTGGCTCTCAGGCAGATCAGGCGGCGTTTTGCCTGCTTCCAAAGTCTCCAGCCAGTCGGCACGGTAAACCAGATACTGGTCGAACACATCGGCCAGCTGTCCGGCCAGCGCATAACGCGCGCTCTCGCCCCGCTGCAGATAAGCGCCCAGCGCCCCGCGGGCAGCCTGAAAGCGCTCATCCGCCGCAAACTGCGGCCGGTCAAACTAAGACCAGCAGCCGCCAGCGCATAACTCTCCGGCGCAAACGGATCGTTTTTCCGGCACCGCGCCGACTGCTCGCGCAGCCAACGCCCACATCAGCTGCGCCGGCAGCTCGGCCTGTAATGGCGGCATGCCGGTTTCGCGGGCAAGATAATGGCTGAAAAACGGCGCATCCCGTGCTGGGCACTACCGCTTCTTCGGCGGCAAAGGGATCGGGCAGCGGATTTTGACGGCGCACCGCCGCCAGCAGCGCGGCAAGGTCTTCAGATGGTCGGATTGGTAAAGATGGAACATGGCGCGGCAGGAAAGGGGTAGGAAAAAGACGGATTATAGCGCGCCAGGCAGCCTGAAAAGCTTTTCAGGCTGCTTTGCTTAGGGCTGGTTTGAAAGGGCAGCCTGAAAGACGGCGGACAAGTACACGCCAAAGCGGGGCGGCGCTTGCGGCATCAGCAACAAAAAGCAGCCCGAAAAACCATTCCAAACGGTTTTCAGGCTGCTTTCGCCGGTTCGGGCTGCTGCAGATAGCGTTCACTCACGCCACATCCGCCCATTCCAAACCGAAGCGGCGCAGGTATTTGCGCAGGCGGTCGCTGTCGTTAGAGTGCTGCGTTTGCGGCGGGAGGCTATAGAGGCGCGGTACCGGCGGCTCGAGGTTTGTCGGCGGCGGCATTCGGCGGCGACGCGCCGATTGGAGTTGGTCGAAGCGGTCGATGTCGTCCCAGCTGCGGCCTGGCTTCGAGAATGCGGCGGATGCATGCGGCGGGGGTTCAGGCTGCCTTTGTTGTCCGCAGGCAGCCTGAAAGCGAGGATCGGACAGGTTTTCAGGCGGCCTGAAAACGCTGTCGCTCGAGCCGTCCTGCCACTGCCATTGCGGGCGGGCGATTTCGGCGGCGACGTGTCCGTTTTGGATGCGGTAAGTGGCGGCAGCGAGTGGGTAGCGCATGATGCTGGCGGCGAGGTCGCGGAGTTGCCGCGCCAAAGGCGTGCGCTCGGAGAGGGCGTAGGCAAGGTAGGCGCGCAGGCTTCTTTGTTGAAGCGGGTGGCGCGGCCGGGTTCTTGCGACGACGGCAAGCTGGTGGTCGATATTGGGTTCGATGTCTTCGCGGCGCTCGGCGAGCGCGGGCGAGGTAGTGCTGCAGATGCTGATGCGGGCGAGCAGGTCTTCGCGGAAGCGGTACGGCGGCAGCTTTCGCGGCGCAGGTCGCGGTTGGTGCGGCGATGAGTTGGAGCTGCTTTCGCTTTCGCGGTCGCTGCCGACGGGATCAGCGTTTTTCTTCGATGGCATGAGCAGCTGCAGCGTGTCGTCGAGGCCGAGTTCGCCGATTTCGTCGAGAAAAGAGCAGGCCGCGGTCGGCGGTTTTAGAGATAGCCTTCGCGTTTTCGGCGGCGCCGGGTGAAGGCGCCCTTTTGTACTGAAAGGGGCGGAAGCGGCGCCGTCGCCGCGCAGGGTGGCAGACAGTTGACATCGACACGCTGCCTGAAAGCTGGCGGCGGGCTTTTTCAGCTCGTAGATGCGGCGGGCGAGCATGGATTTGCCGGGCGCCGGTGGGGCGAAAAGCAGGATGGGGGCAGGGAATTGAGGGCGACTTGTTCGATTTCGGCGATCATGCGGTTGAAGGCGGCGTTGCGGGTGGCGATGTCGCTTTTGAGATAGCGCACGGCGTCGTCGCTTTCGGCGGCAAGGCGGCGGGCGATGGCGTCGTGGCGGGCGAGATCGAGGTCGATGATTTCGATGGTGCCGAAGTCGCCCTGCTCCATGCTATGCCGCTGGCGTTTGGGCGGGGCGGTTTGCAGGGAGAAAGCTGGGAATGCGTGCGGCTTTCCACCAGCGAAACAGGCAGATTTGGGCGACGTGGGTGCCGGTGGTGATGTGGGTGAAATGAGTCTTCGGCTTCGGTGTCGAAAAGGGTGAAGCGGCCGCCCAATCGTGCAGCTTGGTATAGACTTCGCCGAAGTCCCAGGGGTTTGTAAACTCCAGCGCACGAGATTAACGGCAAGATGCGGTGCGGCCTGCGCCATCGCTGCGGACAAGTTCGCCCAGATTGCGGAATCGCTGTAAAAGAGCTCGAGCGGTCGAAACGCTGCGCGGTTTGCTGGTGCAGGGCGATGTTCGACCGCCACTTCCGCCAGCGCCCCGCACCGCGCGCATTGTCGACACAGTACCGAGAAAGCTGATAACGGTGCGGGTTTTTGGCGGGGACGTGCGCTCGTGGTGTTTTCGCTTGCGGATTGACGTGGCAGACGGATTGTAACCCGCGGCGCGATATAGAAAGCAGCCTGAAAGCGGGCAGGGGTGGGGTAAAGGCAGCCTGAGAAAACCGGCAGAACCGCTTTTCAGGCTGCCTCATCGCCATAGTCTTTTACCACCGCCGCATCGTCCAGCAGGATTGTGCCCGCCGCCGCCATTTTCGGCCCACGCGCGGGCGATGCTGTCCACAGCGATGCCCTGCGCGGCACGGTTGACCAGCACCGCCAGCCGCCGCCTTTGCTGGTTGCAGCACTGACTCTTTCACGCGAAATCAGTCGCCAGCCCGCCCACCACCAGCACCTGCGCCCGCACATCGCGCAGCCACTCGATCAGCCCGTACTCAGCAGCCCCTGCGTGGTCGGGCAACACGCGCCGTAGGGGGTGCATATCGGGTTCGATGCCTTTTACACGCAAAAATCGTAACCGCGCACATCGGGCAGTCCGTCCAGCAGCTCAAACCCACGGCTGCCAATCATCGCGTACGCCACCCAGCTTTTCGGGCGCGTCAGGGCGGCCCCGGGCTGAAATTTCGCATGGCTGGCGCACAGCCATTGCGCGGCCAGGGCTGTGCGCGTCTTTGCTGACGCGCGGTAGTCCGCCAGCGCAGCAGGCGTTCAATTCCGCCACGATTTCATCGCCGACGGCACGGGCAACTCGCCGGCGCACACGGGCGTAAAGGTTTTTGCGGGTCGATATCAATGGCAACAACGGTCATTTTGTTTTCCACAGCATTTTAGCACCAGCCTGAAAACAAAAACAGCTTTCGCCGCCGTTTCAGGCTGCCTGAAACTGCCAAAACAGCCAATCACAGAGTTGATTTCGTCAAATCCGACAGGTTTTATGATTTGCAAATGCAATAATATAATTAACAAAAATTAATACGATTTTTAATAAAACGGAATTTCAAGCAATCCGCATCACGTTAAAGAGACGTTTCGCCGTATGGGTTTTCCGCCCGCGCGGCTCAATCTGACGAAAATGAAATGAGAGGGAAAAATATGTCAGCCGTTCCCTTTATCGCAACCTCAAAAGGCGCCACCGCCCACATCGCCGAAATCGTGCAACCCCGCTTTCCGGCCAGGCTTGGATATCCGCTGGGTTGCGCGGCGTTTGGCGGATTTGGGCTTTTCGGACGGCATGCCGGTGCAGGCGGATTGCACGTCAGTATTTTGGGCGCCGTTTGCCGCGCGGCTGTGCAACCAGTCGCGGTTTCGCTTCGCGCAAGGACGAGGCGCGAAGGTGATGTGCTGGCGTGTGGACTCGGCGGCCTGAAACGAGGTCTGGCAAAAGAAAACCTGCCAACGGTGTTTTCATAGGCTGCCTGAATAAAGCGAAACGCTGCGGCAAAACCGATTTTCAGGCTGCCTGAAACGGTACACTCAAAACATAAGAGGAGAAAGTACTGACGGAACTCAGCTATTTTGCGCTGGTCAGCAGCGCCCAACTGCAGCAAAACCGTGCTGTCTCAATGGGCTGACGGGCGCGCATGCCAAAGTCGCCAATTATCCGAATTTACGGTGGACAGGCGCGAGGGCACGCTGTTGGACGACTCCTGCGGTGCACATCGTTGATTTGCCGCGCACAGACGGCCTGCAAGCACCACCAGCCCCGACGAGGCGGTCGCCCGCGATATGGCGTGGTGAGCAAGCTGGGCATTCGCCCGGTGCGATTATCGCGGCGGCGGATGCGACCAATCTGCGCGTGACGCTGCGGATGATTTTTGGAACCGAAAACGCTGAACCCGCCGATGGTGGTGTCGCTGAGTGTGAGGCGATGTCGCCCGCAATCGCGGCTTGGCGATTGATGCAGAAAAGCTGAGCGAGCTGCGTGGGCGCGCCGGAGCGGAAACCGCGTGGCGGTAGGCGCATCGGGCATCCATGTGCCGTGGGCGCGAAGCGGTGAAAAGCTGCGCAAGCGCACATGCTTTTCCCCGCCAATCCTGCAGGTGCGGAGCGCAAGCTGGAAGAGCTGGACCAGCAACGCGCTGTACCCACAAGTAGAAAATATTCTGAACACCGTCGTCTGCGCACCGGAACAGCGCCGCCTGCGTGGCACAAAAACTGGACGAAATCGCGCTGCACCCGCGTGGGCGTGCGTGATTCTGCTTTGCCATTTTCGTTTGCGTGGTGTTCCAAGCCGTTTACACTTGGCGCGCCCGTAATCGAGCTGATTGGCGGCCGCGCCTCGCCTCGCTGGGCGAATGGGTGGGCGCAGCGTTAATATGCCGCAGGGCGTGCTCGTCACTTTGATTGTAGACGGCATTATTGCGGGCGTGGGCAGTGTGCTGCGTTTCTGCCGCAGATTGCACATTCTGTCTGCTTTGTCCTGCTGTTGGAAGACTCGGGCCATCTGCCGCGCGCGTCGTTTTTGCTGGGACAACATGATGCAAAAGCGGGCTGTCAGCGTTCGGTTTATCCCGCTGCTGTCCAGCTTTTTGCCTGCGCCGTGCCCGCCGTGATGTCCGCCGCACCATCACGGCCGCGTTCCGCGAGCATGGTGAACCATCGCCATCAGCGCCACGCTCACCTGCTCCGCCCGCTTGCCCGTGTATGCGCTGATTATCGCCGCGATTATTCCGACCGCACCGTCGGCGGCGTGTTCAATTTGCGGCTGACGCTGTTTGCGCTGTATGTGCTGGGCATCGCTTCCGCTGCGCTGGTTGCCTCAGTATGAAACTGCTGGCGCGGCGGCAGGGGCGGCGTGCAGCAGTTCCCCTGCTGGATGGAACTGCCACCTTCCGCACCCCAATTTCAAACACATTCTCCCAGCCTGTGGGATCGCGTGAAAGCGCTAAAACGCGCCGGTACGATTATTTTCGCCGTGTCCGTGGTGTTGTGGGCGCTCGTTAGCTGGCCCGCCGCCCCCGAAAGCGCGACCGGCGCAGCGATTGATTACAGCAGCTGGCACCATCGGACACTATCCAGCCCCTATTCGCCCCGCTGGTTTCACTTTGGGAAATGTGCATCGCCATGATTCCCAGCATCGCCGCCCGCGAAAGCGGTCGTCGCCGCACTGGGTACCGTGTACGCCGTCGGCGGCTCGGAGACAAAATCGCCAACGCGCTGATTCCATCGTGCACAACCGCTGGGGCTGCCCACCGCCTTCGCCTTCCTCGCGTGGTACATCTACGCCTGATGTGCGCCGCCACCCTCGCCGTGATCAACGCGAAACCAAATCGCTCAAAAACCACGCTGCTGATTACCGGCTATTTGTTCGCGCTCGCCTACCTCGCCGCCTTTGTCGTTTACCAAATCACTTCAAGGATTTTTCTGATGACTCAATATATTATTGTCGGGCTGTGATTGTGCAGGCTCTAGGTGTTTTACCTGCTGAAAAATAGCAACTGTTCAAAACCGAAAGCGAAAAAGGCGGATGGCTGTGCCGCTCGTCTAATTGCGGGAAATGCGGCGGGTGCGGGTGGTAGGCTCTTCGTCAGAAGTTTGTAAACGCACTTTCAGGCTGCCTTTCAGTATAGGCAGCCTGAAAGCGTGAATGAGGTTTTAGTGCAGCCCGCATCCTGAATGGTTTGGCGTTTTGGAAATTGAAAAGGCGAGCCTGAAAGCGTATCGGCTGTTTTTCAGGCTGTCAGCCATCACACTCGCCGCTACCAGCCGCACCAGCAGCCGCACCGCCAGCAGGCTGGCGAAGGCAACCAGCCGAGGTAATTGATAGGCTTTTGGCGAGGCGCAGCGCATAGCCGCGTCCAGACCGGTGTTCAGCGCGACCAGCACGCCGCTGACAATCAGTACCATAATCGCCGAGGCGTAAAAAGGAAAAGAGCACGCCTGCGTATTTCTTTAGCAGTTTTCGTCATAGTGCTCTCGGATATGGATAAAACGGCAGTTTAATCCGTGCGCTAAGCGGGTAAAATACGACTATCCGTATTCGATAATTAACGCATTAGGCGAGCCTGAAAACCCGCAAATGGTTTTTCAGGCTGCTCGGCTGAGAAAACGCCGCCATGAGCCGACTGGGACGACCTGCACCATTTCGCCGTTCTCGTAGAAACAAACCCTGACCGCTGCCGCCGAAGCGCTGGGCGTCAGCAAGCACCGTTTTCGCGGCGCATCGCGCGGCTGGAAGCAACGCTGGCTTGCGCCTGTTTGACCGCATCGGCCGCCGTTATCTGTTAAGCGAGGACGGCGCGCGCATTTTACGCGCAGACGCAGGACATCGCCGTCGGCATGAACACCCTGCTGCGCGCGCGCGCGAGCAGCGCGGGGAAATGGCGGAAGTCGTCATTTCCGCGCCGCCGCTGGTCGCCAGAGGGCTACTGATGCCGCATTTCGCCGCCTTCACCCGCCGCCATGCCAATATTTCGCCTCGTCCTGCAAAGCGACGCGCAAATCAGCAATCTGCACGCGCAGCAGGCGGACATCGCGCTGCGCATCGTCCGCCCGACGCAACGACGACCTGGTCGCCCGCCGCTTGCGCCCCATCCGTTACCGCTTCACGCCCGCGCCGCTACCTGAAGAACTGCCCGCGCGCCGAGCAGGCCTTTCTCTGCCTGAACATCGCCGGCGCGCACGGCTGTGGCAGGCAGAACAACCCGCCGGGCGCAGAATCATCCTCGCCTGCAACGATTTCGACCTCATCAGCTGGTACGCCGCCGAAACCGGCATCGGTCTCTTGCCCGATACGTCCGCCCTGAAGACGGCTCTGCAGGTCGGGCTGCATGACGCGGCGACAAAGGGAAGAATTTGCCGCCGATATCTATCTGGTGATGCACGAAGACCTGCGCTGCTTCGGCAAAATCCGCGCGGTGGCGGATTTTTGAGGCGAGGTGTTGGCGGAATAAAGCGGCCTGAAAAGCAGAAACCAAGCAAAGAAAAGGCAGCCTGAAAGGCGGAATGCGGCTTTCAGGCTGCTTCGGGTTGGTGTTGATGCCGCTGAAAAGTGGCTTTGGGCAAGATTTCTACGTGACACAACGTTTCAGACGACCTTAGAGGCCGTCTGAGGCAGTAAAAGCAGCCTGAAAACCGGTTATCGTTTTCAGGCTGCTTTTGATACTTGCGGGCGGGTGTTTATTCACCTCAATCGTGGCGGGCGGTTTGCCGCTCACGTCCGTACACCACGCGGTTGATGCCTGCGCACTTCGTTGATGATGCGGTTGGACACGCGCCCGAGCAGGGAGTAGGGCAGCTCCGCCCAGTGGGCGGTCATGAAGTCGCTGGTAATCACGGCGCGCAGCGCGACGACGTAATCGTAGAGTGCGGCCGTCGCCCATCACGCCCGACGGATTTTACCGGGCAGGAATACGGCGAAAGGCCTGGCTGGTGAGGTCGTACCACGAGAGTGCCGTTTTCGTCGGTGGTGTTGCGCAGCTCTGGATGAAGATGTCGATCGGCCTGGCGCAGCAGGTCGGCATATCGCGCTTCACTTCACTCCAGAGATGCGCACGCCGAGGCCGGGGCCGGGGAAGGGGTGGCGATACACCATTTCGCGCGGCAGGCCGAGGGCGACGCCCAGCTCGCGCACGTCCCGCTGTGAACAACATCGCGCAGCGGCTCGAGGCAGCTGAGTTTCATGTTTTCGGCAGGCCGCCTACGTTGTGGTGCGATCGATGGCGTGGGCTTTGTTGGTTTTCGCGCCCGCGCGATTCGATTACGTCGGGGTAAATCGTGCCTTGCGCCAGCCATTTGGCGTCTGCGAGTCGTCTGCGTCAAATACTTCGACGAACTCGGCGCCGATAATTTTGCGCTTTTGCGCTCGGGGGTCGGTAACGCCGGGTCAGTTTCGCCATAAAACTCGTTCGCTCGCATCCACATGAATTACGCGCACGCCCAAGTCCGGCAAACATCTGTCATCACCATTTCCGGCTTCGTTCAGGCGCAGCAGGCCGTGATCGACAAACACGCAGGTGAGCTGGATCACGGCGTGAATGAGGCCGCGGCTACTGCGAGGAATCCACGCCGACCGGACAAGCCCAGAAATCATTCGTCGCCGCCGACCTGCTCGCGGATTTTCGCCACCGCTCGTATGAAGTTCGGCATCGTCCAGCTTGGTGTGCGCCGCAAATGTCCAGCACAGCGGTTGAGCAGCGCGCGCGCCCGCTTGCGGGTCACCTCGGGGTGGAAACTGATGCCGTAAAAAGCGGCGTTTGCCGGCGTTTTTCCATCATGGCGATCGGGGCAGGAGGGGCGTGTCGCCGATGATGCTGAAGCCCTGTCGGGCACTGCGACACTTTGTCGCCGTGGCTCATCCACACGTCCAGCGTGTTCGGCGCGCCGTCTGAAATGCCGCTGCGTCAGCGCGCTGTCGATGCGTTTTGCACTTGCGCGCAGCCGAACAATTCCGCGCTGGTTGCCCGCACTCGCACGTCGCCGCCCAGGTGGTAGTGCCATAAACCGCATGCCGTAGCAGATGCCGAGAGCGACGGGCACCGCCCAAATCGAAACAGCGTGTCGGCCTGCAATCGCAGTCGCACACGGAATCGCCGCCGGAGAGGATGATGCCTCGATGAAAGGTTTTGATGTCGCGCGCGAGCGGCATGTCGTAGGGTGCGTGTCGCAATACACATGCTGGCTTCTTGCGCACGCGGCGGGCGATGAGCGCTAATCCTGCGAACCGAAAGTCGAGGATGAGGATTTAATGTGCGGTCATGGCGGCACTGCGAAAATATAGGAGGGTGTGAGGTCCAAATCTGAGACGGCTGAGAATGTCAAAATGCAACATATCTATCAGCGCAAAATTGCAGCGATGGTTGGCAGAGCGGACGGTACAGTTCCATGGCAGCCTGATGACGTGCATATGTGCGAGTGTTCGCACGGCCGCCGCATGGCCGGATATGCTTGTATTTATGCGCTACACAGTTGCACGGATGTTTTGCCGCAAAGCGCAGGCGTTGCACGCAGGGAAGCGCGAAGCAGGTGCTGCTTTGTCGCACCTTAAAATACGACGAGTATTTGTCGATAGCTGTGACCAAAGCTTTCTGGGGCTTGTATGATTATCGCGCACCATCGGGCGGCTAAGACAAACCCGAGATTGATATTTGCCCGTGCGACCCGGTAACATTGCGGCAGCATTTGCGCACGCAAAATTTTGTTATTTTTAAGGAGCTTTAAGAACGAATTACGATAAAACAGTAGCCGAAATGTTGAACGTTGACGGTGCTTTGGCTGCCGCCGTTGTGGACTACGGCAGCGGCATGCTGCTGGTACGGCGGCGGTTCTGCTGCCATCGATTTGGAAATCGCTGCTGCGGGCAACACCGAAGTGATGCGTGCCAAAAGCTGAAAACCATGGGCATGCTCGGTCTCGAAAGACAGCATCGAAGACATCCTGATCACTCTGGGCAAACAGGTACCACCTGCCGCGTCCGTGTCCAAACACGAAGGCTCGTTCCTGTATTCCGTACTGATCGCTCCAAATCCAACCTGGCTCTGGCTCGCCGCTTGTTGATGCCGACCGCCATCTGGACTAATCCTGGGGGCAGCTGCCGCTGGAATGTTTTAAAAACCGGAAAGGTCGCCTCTTTCCGGTTTTGTTTTCAGGCAGCCTGAAAAAGAAAACCGAAAATATCAAGCAGCCTGAAAGCCGGACTGGCGGTTTTCAGGCTGCTGTCGGCGGCATTGCGTTTGTTGCCAATATTTACGGTTCCGGTGCTCGGAAAACGGGCTGGTGCCGTACAAAATCCTTGTCCGCCGCCGCGCTTTGGGGCATATAATGCGCGCCTTCGGAAATGTAGCGCAGTTGTGCTAGCGCACTTCGTTCGGGACGAAGGGTCGGAGGTTCGAATCCTCATTCCGACTACATTTTTCAGGCAGCCTTGGGGCTGCCTGAATGCTTTTTGCGCGGTGCCGTTGTTGCGCGGATCTTGCTCGTCGAACCGCTGGTGGCAGTTTGTCCGCACGTCTTTCTGGCGGGCGCTAAAGGCAGCCTGAAAACGGTTTGCAGCCGCGCTGTCCGTCCAAACCTTATTGAAACAAGCCCACGTTTACCCTCAAATACCAGCTGAACGACCGCAGATGGGCACGTGCTGCTGGCTTTCGCTGGTGGCGGTGATGCCTTTTTCGGTCGATGCCTCATCTGCCCTCCACGCTCGATATTGCCAGGGCGCTGGGCGCGCAGACCCACGATATCAGAACGCAGCCTCAGCGCGTTTATGCTCGGTGCACTGTCAGTACAGCTTTCCGGCGGCTCGCTGTCGGACATTAAAGGCCGGCGCAATATCGCCCTGAAGCTGTTGGTTTATGTAGCGCGTCTGGCGCTGGTGTTTGTGCAGACTGCCGACCAGCTTTTGCTGTTGCGGCTGGTGCAGGCTTTCGCGGGTATGGCTTCGGTGGTGGTGGGCGCGGTGGTGCGACAACTACCGCGGCAACCACGCAGCGCAGATGTTCGCCCTGATCGGCATCATTGCGATGGCGCGCGCTGATGCTGGCACCGCAGCTGCGCGCGCTGCTGAACAAAAATCGGCGGCTGGCGTTCGGTATTCGCGTTTTTGTTTGTTTACGGCGCTGCCGTTGTCGCGGCGCTGTATGCCTTTTGCCGCTAGCACAAGCAGCCTGAAAAACTGAAGGCGGCGCATTTGCGTGAGCGGGCGGGCGCTACCGCCATATCGTCGGCTGCGCGCCGGCGATGGGGGTGATGTTTTTCAGGCGCGCCTCATTTGCTTCGATGCTGCGTTTCTCAGCGAATCGCCGGCGGTGATATGGAATTTTTACGGCTTGAGTTCCACCCAGTATGCGCTGGTGTTTGCCTGCAATATTTTCGACCATGATGTGCTTTTAACCGCATCACCGCCTGGCGGTTTGCAAGCGCGGCAGCCATCCGCGCAACATTCTGAATTTCGGCATTGCCCTGCAGTCTGGCGGCAGCTAACGGCGGCATGCTGCTGGCGATACTTTTGTCCGGCGGTCAACCGTCGCTGGCGCTGCTGGTGCTGTTTGTGATGGTGTCGGTGGGCACCCAGGGTTTTGTTACCGCCAACACCCAGGCGCTGTTTACGCGTTATTTCAAAACCCGGAACTCGGCGGCGGCGCCAGCTCGCCGCCGTCTATTTCCAGTCGCCGATAGCCGCCTGCGCCGGCTTTGCAGCGCCAGCAAGCTCGCGCTTACGGCACGCCCTATGCGATGCTCACCGGCATGGATCTGCCGGCGATGACAGGCTATGGCGGTCGCCCATTGAGCCTGTTGACGCCGAGAAGCAGCCCGAAAACAAGGCTGCCCAGGCGCAAACACCGCCCAAAGGTAATGAAGTTGTTAAGCCCGCCGCCTTTGCACGGGCGCTCGGCGCATATTCCGCGCTTTCAGGCCAGCCCTTGTCGGGCGCCTGAACAACTGCTGTTTCAGTGCAAAGGAAACTCCAAATGCGTGTATTCAAGCTACGACCGTCGCCGCCACCATCGCCGCACCTGGCCTGAGCGCGGCTGCATCACCGATCCGAGTACCGGCCAGCAGCAGCATGAGCAAAACCGCGTACGGCATCCGGGCGGCGCGTGGTAACCTGCGAAACCCGTCGGCGCCATCAGTCACGGCGGCAAAGGCGCGCGCGTAACTCCGCGTGTGCCTTGCGGTGCCATCGGTGCCGGCGTCGGCGGTTATATGCGACTACCGCGAGAAAACGCGCGCGAGCAGCCGCGCCGACACCGGCGTGGAAGTGGAAACGTCCAAGCAACCAGATCAAGCCGGACCATGCCCGAAAACGTAACCTCGCACACTGAGCAGCTACGCGCGCTGCCGTCGCCGCGCGCCCAGTCCGCCGTCTCAGTTGCCAAACGCTGGCCACTTTGCGAGTACGATACCCAACATTTCCGCCCGTCGGCCACACCGACAGCACCGGCAACGACGCCATCAACAACCCGCTGTCGCGTGCGCAAACCGCGCCCAGTCTGCTGCCGGACTACCTGAACCGCCAGGGCGTTGCCGCCAACCGCACGAGCGCGCAGTCCGGCCAGGGTACCGCGCCAGCCGATCGCCAGCAACAACACCGACGAAGGCCGTGCGCACCGCCGCGTCGAAATCCTGATTACTAACCAGCAGCCGCGCGCCGCCCGCTAAACTCGCCTCCTTGCCGCCGGTAGCCTGAAAACTCCGTTTGACGTTTCAGGCTGCCTGCGGCACATTAGTGCACGAGTTTACAACCATAAACGTCATAACGGAGCACAAAGCATGAACGCCCCTGCCGCTACGAATCCCGAGTTGTTTCCGCTGGCCGCCGCACCGCAGGACGACAGCGAACACGCCGCCGGCCTGCTGAAAAATCCTCTCCCCATCCTGGATGTTTGCCCAGCTTTCGCGTGCGCCTGCTGCGCGAGAGCGAGCGCAGTCTCGACGAAATGACCGCGCTCACCGGTCTGAGCGTCGGCACGGTATCTAAACATCTGAGCCGGATGCGCCGCTCGGCATGGTGGATTTGTCACCACACAGCGTGCTGCTCTACCGGCTGACTTCCGAACCCGCCCGCCGCGTGCTCGACGCCCTTTATCCGCCGCCCGCCGCCCAAACGCCTTCGGCAGCCTGAGCGAAAAGCGCCGCCGCGCATCGTCCGCAACAAGAGTCGAAAAACATGAAAATCGCCACTTGAACGTCAATCTCAATGTGCGCCTGCCGCAGGTCAGCGACTGGCTGGCCGCGCACCAGCCCGACATTCTCGCCCCTGCAGGAGCAGCTCGACCAGACAAATACCCCGCCGCCGTGTTCCACGTGAGCGGCTGGCACACCGAATGGAGCGGCCAGAAAAGCCTATAACGGCGTTGCCCTGATCAGCCGCCATCCGCTCGAAGACGTTGCCGTCGGCCTGCCAGCGCTGCCCGACGACCCGCAGCGGCAGATTGCCGCGCACCGCCGCCGGCGTGCGCGTGATCAACGTTTACCGCGTCAACGGCGAAGCGCCCGACAGCGAAAAATTCGCCCACAAACGCCGCTGGTTTTGCCGCTCACCGAGTTTGTGCGCGCGAGCTGGGCGCGCTATCCCGAATTGGTGCTGCTGGGCGACTTCAGCATCGCCCCTGCCGACCAAGACGTGTACGCGCCGGAAAAATGGCGCGAAAAACGTGCAGCAGCGAAGAGCGCCAATGGTTCGCCGCGCTGCTCGAATTGATTAAGCGACGGCCTGCGCCACATCCACCCCGAAGGCGCCCACTACACCTGGTGGGACTACCGCGGCGCGATGTTCCAGCGCAAACCAGGGGCCGTGCATCGACCATATTCTCGTGAGCGCGGCGCCGAAAGAAAAATCCGCGCCAAGTGGCGGTGGATCAGACGCCCGCGCCCAAGAGCGCCCCAGCGACCACGCCCCGTTTATGCCGAATCTGCCTGATTCGGGTGCGCAAAAAGCAGCCTGAAACGGCAAAAACGTTTTTCAGGCTGCCTGAAAACCGCCGCCCAAGCGATGCCGCGCTATCAAAGCGGGCGTCGCTTTTTGTTATGATGCCCGCCGGATCACTTCAGGAATTGCAACCATGAAAAATACACCCTGCTTGCTTTTGACCGCCGCGCTGTTTGCCGCCGGCTCGCTCGGAAAAAGCCCTGTCGGACGAAACCGCCAAGCTCAACTGCACCCATCCCGCGCTGGCCGAAGACGTGCAGTCCGGCCTGATCAAAACCATCAAAGGCGAAGGCGAAAAACTTCGTGCGCAACGACGCGCGTGAATTTGTCTCGACGAAAAACTCGATGCCGCTGTTTCCGGCCTGCGTGGTGACGGTAAACGACCCCCGCCCTGACACCAGCGCCACCGGCTGTATCGCCCAAGTGAGCATCGCTATTCCCGAAGCCACTTTCCGCTTGTGCAGAACCAACGCGCTGCTGCTGCAAAGCGACGACCCCGCCGCCATCATCAACCGCCGCATCCAAGGCGGCACCGCCAGCTTCAGGGTTTGGCGCTGTCTTTCCCCATCCGCTGCAGCGTGTCGGTGGACGGCAGCCAGCAGGCCGCGTTTACCTATAACGACAGCAGCCTGAACGACGGCGCCCACCTGCTTGCCACCGTGCTGTGCCCGCCGGCGTGAAAGACCTGCTCAAAATCGACGGCAAAACGGTCAAACGCGAAGACGCGCTGCGCCGCCCGCAACGCCGAGCCTGAAACCGCGTCCGAACCTGAAGCGCCGGTAAAACCGCTGGAAAATCCGGATCCGATTGCCGACGTGCTGGAGAAAAACAAGAGCAGGCCGCGGAAAAACCGGAAGACAAACCTGCCTCACCGCTGGCCAAAGCCGAAACCCCGTCCGCCAAAGAGGCCGAAGCGCTCAGCCCCGAAGAGCCGGAAAGCCGCACTCAGCCAGGGCGAAATCGACCTGCTCAGCCGCGCCCACGCATCCGCCGTGCCAGTCGCTCAAATCGGCATGGAAAAACATCGACCCGCCGTGCAGCAGAGCCTGGTGGACGAACAGCGCGAATGGGAAAGCAAGAAAAACCGCAACTGCGCTGCGCCAGCTGGGCGGTAGTACCGCCGAAAGCCAGTATCTGGGCATGCAGTGCGACACCCGCATGACCAAAGAGCGCATCGAATACCTGCGCGGCTACAGCATCCAGTAAAACGCTGTTTGACGAAAAAGCAGCCTGAAAAGTTTTCAGGCTGCTTTTGTTTGGGAATTGCCTGCGGATATTGGCGGATTGGCGGTGATGAAGCGCGGCAGCCTGAAATTTTCGCTTTATGTCCCAACCGGCCGTCTGCCGATGCCGTCAGCCGTCACCAGCAGCCTGAAAATTCCGCGCCGGCTGCGCTGAATGTTGCGCCGGATGCCGCTGCCGGCGATTTTAAGCAGCGCCCCTGCTGCCGCACGCCGCGGCTTGCGCCAATGCCGCCCGTTTTGCTTCCTGCGCCTGTTTGCGGTTTTCAGGCAGCCTGAAAGCTCGTGCCGTTTTTGGGTGTATGTCCGACATTCTGCAGAAAACTTGCCACCAAAGCCCAGGAAGTACTGCCGCCCGCGCCGCGCTGCGCTTTGAACGAAATCAAAGCCCGCGCCGCCGATGCCGATGCGCCGCGCGATTTTGTCGCCGCTATCCGTGCCAAACACGCCGCCAATCTGCCCGCCGTCATTGCCGAAATCAAAAAGGCCAGCCCGTCTCAGGCTGATCCGCCGCCGATTCCGCCCCGCCGACCATGCTCGCGATTATGAAGCGTCGGCGCGGCCTCGTTTGTTTGCGCGACCGACGAGCCCGTTTCCAGGGTTCGCCCGACTATCTGCGCGACGCGCGCGCGCGGTGTCGCTGCCGGTGCTGCGCAAGGATATGATCGACGAGTACCAGATTTACCAGGCGCGCCTGGGGGCGGACGCGGTGCTGCGATTGCGCCGCGGCGCTGGACGAAGACACCCTGCGCCGTTTGAAGACGCCGCGCACGAAGCGGGCATGGCGGTGCTGCTGGAATTGCACGAAGAAGCCGAGCTGGAAAATGCCGTCGGCTGAACACGCTGCTGCGCGGGTGAACAACCGCAACCCGCGCACTTTGAAGTGAGCCTCGAGCAGACGCTGCGCCTGCTGCCGGCGCTTCCGGGCCATATTGTCGTAACCGAAAGCGGCATCCGCAAGGAAGATGTGGACTTTATGCGCACCACGGCGTTGAGACTTTCCTAATCGGCGAGCTTTTATGCGCGCCGACGACATTGCTGTGCGCGCGCTGTTTTAAAACCCGCGGCAGCCTGAAGATGAAAAACGTTTGCGCCGCTCGTGCGTGCTGCTGGCTGCCTGCGGCGGCAAGGAAAAGCCGCCACAGAACGCTGCTCGGCAGCGGTGCAGCTCGCTGCATCGTCCACCGCCGCCGACGAGATTCTCAACAGCGCGCAGCACGAAGCAGACATCCTGACTTTGGACAAACACGCCGAGCCGATGTCGATGCCGGTTTCCGCGCCGCCCGCCGAAGGGCAGCCTGAAAGCGCGTCCGGCGTTCAGCTGCTTCCGACGGCGCCGAACTGTGCCGCCGCCGCCGGCCTGCGAAGCGCATTAGCCGCCGGAAAAATGTTTCATGCCGCAGGGCGCCGATGCCGAAGCGCTGGAAATGAACTGCGAAGCCCGCGCCGATGCCGCTTACGACCACACCGATGCCGCCGCCCGCCAGGCGCTTGATCGCAGTTTCGATGCGGTGGCGCAGACTTTGGCTGCTACTAGCCGCCCCGTTTTACTCGTCCGCCGGCCTTCAGGCTGCTCTTTCCCGTTTACCACCCGCTTCCAGGCTGCTCTCGCCGGCCGCCGCAATCAGGGAGACCCCATGAAAAATATCCGCCCATCTGAAAAACGCTATGCCCGCGAGCAGCTGCCGGCGCCGCCCAAAGGCTGGCGCAGGAAATCGCCTTCGGCCCTATAGTGTTCAAGCATCGCGGCTGATGGTGAAATTCGGCATACTCGAGCACCTGAACAACAGCGAAAACGGCATGACGCTTAACGAAACCGCCCGCCGCCGGACTCACCCGCTCGCCGCCCGCGTTGCCTGAAGCCTCGCTTTCCATCGGCACCGTGCGTTTTTGCGCGACGGCCGCTTTTACATCAGCAAAGCCGGTTATTTCGCTGCGCGACAAATGGCACGGGTGAATATGGATTTCGTCCACGAGATTTGCTATCAGGGCATGTTCGACTTGGAAGCCGCCCTGCTCGAAGGCGCCCGCCGGTCTGAAAGCGCTGGGCGAATGGCCGACCATCTACGAAGCCTCTCGCACTCGAACCCGAAGCTCGCCGCGTAGCTGGCTGGCCTTTTGACCACTATTGTCCGACAACGCTTTCGACGAAGCGCTGAAAGTGGTGTTTTCCGCCCGATCAAACGCCTGCTCGACTGGGCGGCAACACGGCTGCTGGCGCTGCAGCTGCGTGGCGCACCATCCCGAAGTCGAAAATCACCATTGCGGATCTGCCGCAGCAGCTCGCCCTGATGCGCGGAAGCCGTGGGTCGGGCAAGCCCGCGCCGAACGCATCCACTACCATCCCGCCAATCTGCTCGACGACAACACCGTTTTCTCCAGGGCATGGACGCGGTGGATGAGCCAGTTTTCGACCGCTTCTCCGAAGACGAAGTTACCGCCATCCTCCGCCGCGCCCGCGAAGCGCCCACGCCCGAAGCGGCACGCTCTCACATCATGGAACCCTTTTTGGACCGCCAGCAGTACGAAACCGCCGCTCAGCACCCTGACCCAAACCAGCGTTTATTTCACCGCGATGACCAACGCAACAGCGATGTCTACCACCCGCAGACATGTTGCGCTGCGCCGAAAACGCCGGTCTGACCATCGAGAGAAATCGACGACGGCATCGAGTCGGGCCACGCATCGTCCATTGCCGGTGGGTAGGGTGTTGAACTGTTTGTGTGTGTCAGGCCGCCTTGCTCTTGCGCAGCCTGAAAACTATTTGACGCAGGATAGGTCGTTGCTGCGCTGCTTCGACGCAGCCAAGCGCCGCGCGGAGATAGTGGTAACAGGGCAACACAAGCCCAATGCCTGCTCAGTAAAGCAGCCTGAAAAACCCGAAAAACCGGTTTTCAGGCTGCTTTTTGCGTTTCGGACTTAATGCGCTTCACATAAACGCTTTCACTGCGTCTTCGGAAACAGCGCGGTGCAGACGGCGGCTTTGTCGATGGTGCCGCTGCCGGCCAGCACCTTGCCCGCCGCATTCGGCTGATTCGGTGATGCCTCGCGCACCAGCGTTTCCACAGTTTCCGTCCAGCGCACGGGGCGTAGAGCTGGCGCACGCGCGTCTTTGATTTTGCGCGATCGGTGTAGGCGGCAACGTCCACATTGTTGATCACGCGGATTTCAGGCCGCCGCACTTCGACCGACTGCAGGGCTTGGGCGAGTTTGTCGGCGGCCGGTTTCATCAGGCTGCAATGCGAGGGCACGGGACACCGGCAGCGGCAGGGCGCGTTTGGCGCCGGCGGCTTTGCCGCTTCCATCGCGCGGCCGACGGCGGCGGGTTTCGCCGGCAATCACCACCTGACCGGGCGAGTTGAAGCTGACGAGCCGACCACGCCGCCCTGTGCGGATCTCGGCGCGACGTGGCGCACGGTGTCGTCGTCCAAACCCAGCACGGCGCGCCATCGCGCCTTCGCCCTGCGGCACGGCGGACTCAGACCAGCTCGGCGCGCAGGCGCACCAGTTTGACGGCGTCGGCAACTTTCAGGCTGCCTGCGACCACCAGCGCGCTGTATCTCGCCCAGGCTGTGTCCGGCCACGGCGGCGGGCGCCGGCCGCCGGCTTCAAGCGTAGGCGCGCGCCAGGTGGCGATGCCGCGCCAGCATCAGAGGCTGGTGTTGACGGTTTGGCCGATGAGTTCGGCGTCGCCGCGTTCATCATCGCCCACAGGTTCTTGGCAGAGGGCGGCGGAGGCTTCGTCGAATGCGGCCTCGACGGCGGGGACGTTGTCGAATCCAGCCATCATGTCCAGTTTCGCGAGCCCTTACTGGGAAGAAAAGGCGAAAGACATGGGGTTTTTGTGATTGCGTCGACAGACTAGCAGCTGCCGGCAGCGGCAGTCGATGTGTTATTCTATATGAAAATTCTGTTTCAGGCCGCCTGGGGCGGGCTTTTGCCGCTTTAACCGCCATTTGAGGAGAGCGTTATGGAGTTCCCTTTCGCTGCGTCTGCCAGCCGCCTGCGCCGTATGCGCCGCGACGATTTTTCCCGCCGCCTGATGCGCGAAAACACGCTGACTACCGCCGATCTGACGTTTATCCGGTGTTTGTGCTGGAAGGCGAAGGCGCGAGCAGGAAGTGCCGTCGATGCCGGGCGTGAAGCGGCAGAGCCTGGACAAACCGCTGAAAACCGCCGAAGAAGCGCTGAAACTGGCATCCTGATGCTGGCGCTGTTTCCGGTGGTTACCCAAAACAAAAACCGCCGACGCGGCCGAAGCCTACAATCCCGACGGTCTGGTGCAGACGGCGGTGCGCGCGCTGCGCCGCGAGTTGCCCGAATTGGGTGATGACCGACGTGGCACTCGATCCCTACACCCTGAGCGACCAGGACGGGCCTGACCGACGATAGCGGGCTATGTGCTGAACGACGAAACGGTGGAAGTGCTGATCAAAACAGGCTCTGCCACGCCGAAGCCGGCGCGCAAGTGGTGGCGCCGTCGGACATGATGGACGGGCGCATCGGCGCCATCCGCGAAGCGCTGGAAGAAGCCGGCCACATCCACACCCGCATCATGGCCTATTCGGCCAACTACGCATCGGCCTTTTGACGGGCCGTTCCTGGCGACGCGGTGGGCAGCAGCGGCAACCTGCGCAAGTCGGGCAAGGAAAGCTACCAGATGGATCCGGCCAACAGCGACGAGGCGCTGCACGAAGTGGCGCTCGACATTCAGGAAGGCGCGGACATGGTGATGGTCAAACCCGGCCTGCCGTATCTGGACGTGGTGCGGCGCGTGAAAGACACCTTCGGCGTGCCGACCTACGCCTATCAGGTCTCCGGCGAATACGCGATGATTCAGGCTGCCGTGCAAAACGGCTGGCTGACGCCGATAAAGCGGTTCTGGAAAGCCTGCTCGCCTTTTAAACGCGCAGGGCGACGGCATTCTGACTTATTTCGCCATCGACGCCGCCCACCGCCTGCAGGCAGCCTGAAAACGGGCAGTTGTGCTAAAATCCGCCGCCGTTATTTTTCCATAATCCGCATCCCGCGAGAACAGCATGAACATAACCGTATTGGGCACCGCGCATGGCAGCGCATTTGACCATCCATTTTGCCTTGCACTACCGCTCGTCGCCATGTGGTCGCACAATGCCGAACACGCCCGCGCCATGCAGAAAAATCCGCGAAAACCAGCGCTATCTCGCCCGGTTTCAGGCCGCTCTGAAACTGAGCGCACGCCGATATCGGCGAAGCGCTGGAGGGTAGCGGAACTGGTGCTGGCGCGTTACCCCGTCGTCGGCCTGCGCGCAGCAGCATCGAGCGTCGTCAGCAGCACGGCGGCGTGCCGCCTGCCGATACTCACCGCCTGCAAGGGTTTTGACTGACAGCGGTCGGCTGACCTTGAAGTCGTCACAGACAGCGTTGCCCGATAACGACAAATCGGCGTGCTTTCCGGTCCCAGTTTCGCGCGCAGGAATTCACTACACACCGCCCCGCGCCGTGTGTCTGGCTTCGGAAAACTTCGAGGGTCAAAACGCCGGCCGCCGAACTGAACACTCAATGTGATGCGCCTGTATGCCAACGACGACGTAATCGCGGCGGTGGCGGCGCGGTGAAACGTGATACCATCGCCACCGGCCTCCGTGCGACGGTTTGACTGCGGCTCTGAACGCCCGTGCCGCGCTGGTTACCCGCGGGCTGGCGGGAAATCACCGCCTTACCGTTGCCATGGGCGCGCAGCAAAAACCATGATGAAGGGCTGTCTGGCATGGGCGACTTGATTCTGACCTGCACCGGCGCACTTTTGCGCGCAACCGCAAAAGTCGGTCTCGGCCTTACTGAAGGCAAAAAGCCCGCACCAGGTGCTCAAGGAGATCGGCCACGTTGCCGAGGGTGTGCCGACCATCGAAGAAGTCCACAACGCCGCCTACCGCCATCAGATCGAAATGCCGATTACCGCCATGCTCTCACCAGCTGGTGCGCAACGAATTGTCGGTAAGCGATGCCGCCAGCCGCCCGATGCAGCGCGAACCAACAAGCGAATAAAACCGTATTTTCCCTTTCAGGCAGCCTGAAAACCCTTTTTCCCCCAACCTGCGCGAGAACGATATGAATCCGTCCCCGACAAAACTAGGAAGACAAACCGCACGAACTGGTACAACGGCTGGTGGTATCTGGAACGGCGAAACCGCTGCTTTGAATGAAGAGCTGGCGCTCGCGTGAAGAATACGTCCGCCAGAGCCGCTTGCTGGAAGAAGCCGAGCGCAGCAAAGAAGCTGAGCGCCCGCGTCAGCCTGTTGGTGCACGCCGAAAAGCCAGGAAGAACTCAGCAGCAAAATCCAGTATCAGGAGCAGCAGATCCAACTGCTGCAAAGAACGCCTGAATCTGCGCGACCAAATCGCCTTCTGCAAAACCACCGTGCAAAACAAAGAACGCGAGTGGGAAAGAGCGGCTGACCGAAGCCGAAACCGAGCTGAAGGCAAAGAGCGGCTGCTGGAGCAGTACCGCGAAGAGAGCAACGCCCAGCGGCGGAAGCGCAAAACGTGCGCCAAGAGCTGCTGTCGGAGCAGGACAAAAGCGCCAAACTCGAGCAGCAGCTGGCCGGAGCAGCAGGATCTGCTGAAAATTGCCCGCGCGATTGTCGCAAAGCAACAGCGAAAACTGAAGCGCTCAAGCAGGAAATTCAGCGGCCAAAGCAGCTCTGAACGAAAAAGAAAGCCACTTTGCCCGCCAGCTTTCCGAGCGCCAGCAGGAGTTTGACCGCCGCATGGCCGAAGAAGCTGCTGTTCTGAGTGAAGAATATGCACGCTGGGCGTTAGCAGCACGAAAACAGTTTGGAAAGTCTGAAGCAGGCACAGCTAGAAGAAATCGCCGATTTGAAAGAATCGTGGCTGAACGAAAAAGCCAGTTCCAAGAGCAGATTCTCAAACTGAACAGCCAAAACCAGCACTACCGCAGCCTGCTGCTGCAAAGCGCGAGGAAATCCGCCGCCTGCTGTCGCGTCTGCCGCAGCCTGAAAACGATCCCGCCAGTGAGGAAACCGCATGAGCATCGAACAAATCAGCGGCGATATCCTGAACCGCCAGTTCACCATCGGCACCCCGAAAGCGAACGCGGCACGCCTGGAAGCCGTCGAACTGCTGAACCAGAAAACCACGCCATCCAAAAGCAGCGGCCGCAATATGGAAACCGAGAAAATCGGATCATGGCCGCACTCAACCTGACCCACGACCTGCTCAAACGTGCCGATGAAAAACGGACGCCAGCAGCAATTGTCAGAACGCGAGTTCAGTGCAGAATAAAAACCCTTGAAGACTTTTTGCGATCAGGCGCTTCGAAAGCAAAGCAGCCTGAAACCAGTTTCCTGCGGTGTTTGCAAAAGGGCTATATTCCTGTGAACCAATAAAGTTTGCTTAGGTTGCCGGGAGTCGAGCAGGTGCGCGTTCCCATCTGAATGTACCTGAAGTTACCTGGAGGCAGCCACCTGTTGACAAGGTTCAAGCGGATCAGCCCGAGCGGCATTCGCGGGTTCCCCGCCAACCGGCTATCCGTATTTGAGGACGGGCTGGTTTGTAGTTGCACAGTGCCGAAAAAACGCTTCAGGCTGCCTGGGCGCATTGACAGGACGCCCTGCAAACACCTACAATCCGCGGTTTTCTATGAACAGATTTTGGACTAATCCCCATGAAAAACCTTTTTCAGCGAAACCGCACGAAGTGCAACGCGAATGGTTTGTCGCTGACGCTACTGACAGCAAGTCTCGGCCGCTTGGCTGCCGAAATAGCGCGTCTGCGCGCGGCAAACACAAACCCGAATACACTTCACGCTGATACCGGCGATCACATCATCGTCGTAAACGCCGAAAAAGATGCGCGTAACCGGCAATCAGCGAAACCGATAAGGTTTATTACCGCCACACCGGTTTCCCGGCGGTATCTACGAGCGCACTTTTCCGCGAAATGCAAAACCAGTTTCCCGGGCGCGCTTGGAGCCGTAAAAGGTATGCTGCCCAAAGGCCCGCTGGGTTACGCTATGATCAAAAATTGAAAGTCTATGCGAGTGAGCACCAGCACGCAGCCCAACAACCCAAAAGTTTTGGAAAATTTATGACACGACAATATGAACGGAAAATACTACTACGGCACCGCCGACGCAAAGTTCAGTTGCCCGCGTGTTCCGCGCAGCGGTCAGATTATCGTTAACGGCCGTCCGCAGACGAATTTTTCTCCCGCGAAACCAGCCGCATGGTGGTTCGCCAGCCTTTGGTTTGACCTGAAAAACGCGAAGCGTTCGACATCAGCAGTTATCGGCGGCGAAACCGGCCAGCCGGCGCCATCCGCCACGGCATTACCCGTGCGCTGATTGATTACGATGCTGCGCTGAAACCTGCGCTGTCCCGCCGGCTCGTTACCCGCGATGCCCGTGAAGTGGAACGTAAAAGCCCGGTTGCGCAAAGCACGCCGTGCCAAACAGTCTCCGCAAACGTTAATCGGACGTTTTCACCGGATTCATTGCGAACTGGTGTTTTCAGGCCGCTTTTGCCCACCCGTATGGACGATATGAGCTGCGGAATGGCGGTTCCTGGTGAGAACATCCGCTGGTGATTAAAATGCTCACGGCGCCAACAAATCTGTTGTGCTTTCCCTTCCATTCGATATTTCTCACCCAAGCACCGCTTCGCCAGCCGCATGTCGGCACCCAGAGCGCAACAAAAAGCGCTGCAACCTGATGATGCCGGATCACAGCGCTCTCGCTAAGAATCAGGCTGCTCGCCATTCAGGCAGCCTGAAACCGTTTAGCGGCGGGTGCGGACTTGCTGCCGATAACGCCGCCGAGTGCGGCACCGCCGCGTGGAACCGGTGTCGCCGCCGATCACATTGCCGGCCACGCCGCCGAGTGCGGCGCCGACTGCGGTATTGCGTTGTTGTTAGTCATACTGCCGGCACAGCTGCCGAGTGCGGCAAACAGGCTTACCATCAAAAGAGGGTTTTAGACATAGTTTTCATATCATGCTCCATTTCTGGTTGCGGGAAAAACGACTTGCATGGCATATAAGTGTGTGAATGTTGTATCGGTCGCGTGAAAATTGTTTAAAAGTTTGAAAAGCAAACGGGCTTTTATTCTTTTTCTTTATTTATTATTTGTTTGCGTGCATTTGGGTTAAAACGTTGTTTTTGCGGAGCCGGTTTTGTTTGCGGCAGTTTGCTTGAAGGCCGCTGAAGCGGCAGACGGCGGGCTTTCCCTGTCTCCTGCGTCGCTTTAATCCTTTTCTGACCCGTAAAAACGTGCAAAGCGCGGCGTGCCTTTCGGGGTAAAACCGCGGTAGCGGTAGTGATAACGCTGCCGACGGTGGCGGGTTGTCGCGGTCGGCATCTTTTGAAACCGCTGCCGATGCGAAATTCGCCGTGCTGGTTTTTGCAGCTGACGGCGCCGAGTTTGCCCGCGTATTTGCCTTTGCCTTCGTGATGGCGGGAGTAACGGTGCATTCTGCGTCGTATTGGCTTTTCAGTTTCAACAGATTGCTCGCTGCGCCCGCCGGTAAGGCGTATCTGTGGCTGCAGCATTACGCCTTCGCCGCCTTTGGCTTCGATTTTCTCAAAAACGCCTGCACCTGCGCCTGATTGCGTATCGGTGTTTGCGCGATTACGTTAATCGGTGCTGGGGTGCTGTTTTCAACCAGTCTCGAAAGCAGCATGCCAGCCGCTAGAGATCGATTTTGCGCTTTGGGAACGTCGAAAACGTGCAGTCGGCAGTTTTTCCAATCGCCGTTTTGCGTAGCACGGCGGCAGAAATCTGCTCTGACCGACCGCGGCCGCTGTAGAGCCCGCCGTCCAGCGGGTAGGGTGAAATGGGCGGTATAACCGGCGGCGGCTGGAAGGCATTGCCCTGGCGCTGATCAGGCGTTTTGCTGTCCCAATAGGCGCGCACGCCGTCGAGTTTTTCGCCCATTGCCCAGCTGTTTACGTCTTGCCCTTTGAATTCCTGTGCCAGCAGCAAATCGGGCGCAGCGCTGCAAACGGCGGCGGCACAGCTAAGGGGCAGTAAAAACAGAATTTTCATTGGAAACCCGCTTTTCGGTTTTTTTCAGGCTGCCTGCGTGGCGGCGGCCTGATGGTGGAAAAATGCAATGGCGGGTTTGTGGGGCAGCCTGAAAGCGTCCGGTTGCCGGTTGCGGCTGCTTATTATGGTGATGGCGGCTTGGTATGCCGTTTTGAATGGATGCTTGGCTTTTCAGGCTGCCTTTGGGGTCTTCAGGCAGCCTGAAAAGGTAGGGACAACGGTTTTACATGCTGGAGAAAGTGTTGCACCGCTCGATATCGCTGGTTTGCAGGCCGCGCTGCAGCCATTGTTTTGCGCTGGGCGGATGTGCCGTGGGTGTAGGTGTGCGCACGGTGTAGCCTTGCGCGCGCTCCTGCAGGTGGTCGTCGCCGACAGCGTGGGCGGCGTTGAAGGCTTCTTCGATGTCGCCGCTTTCAAACAGGCCGTCTTTCTCGGCATAGTGCGCCCACACGCCGGCATAGCAGTCGGCCTGCAGTTCGAGCCGCACGGAAAGCTGGTTGGCCTGCTTCGATCCATGTTTTGCTGGGCGCGGTGAACCTTTTGATGGTGCTGAGCAGGGTTTTGCACGTGGTGGCTGACTTCATGCGCCAGCACTAGGCAAAGCCGCACTGCCGCTGGCGCCCAGCCTCGTTGGTCATGGTGTTGTAGAAGGAAAGGTCGATATAGAGTTTTTGGTCGCCCGGACAGTAAAACGGGCCGGCGCTGGATTGGCCGGTGCCGCAGGCGGTGGCGATGCGGGTTGCGGTAGAGCGTGAGTTTGGGCGCCTGGTATTGGCGGCCGATTTTTGCGGAAATAGGCTTCCCACACTTTTTCGGTGTCGCGCAGCACCACCGAGCTGAACTGCACCAGCTGTTTTTCTGGGCGCTTTCGCAGCGGCGCGGGCCTGTTGCTGTTGCGAGCCGAGCGAAAGGCCGCCGTCGTTGGCGACCAGCCCGCTTAGATCGACGCCGAAATAGGCGCCCACCAGCACCACGATGATGCCTGCCAGTCCGCCGAATCCCTGCCGCCACCGCCGCCGGACGAACCGCGACGGTCTTCGATATTGCTGCTGCCTTCCCGGCCTTGCCAACGCAGCAGATTGTTCCTTTCGTGTTTGTGTGTAGGTACGGCTGCCGTCTGCAGGCAGCCTGAAAGCGGCGAATATAGCAAAGAAACGGCAGAAACCCGATGCTTTGCGGCAGATGGGCGGCGCAGACGGCGTGTTTTTCCGCGCCAAATGGCGGGTTGGCGGTTTTAGCTTCGCAACCCGCTTCGCTACGCAGGCTGCTTTGGTCTGGCGGCAGACGATGCGGGTAGAAACGCAGCGCCGCCTTCCATGGCATATATATGAAAGGCGGCGTCAGGTGCTTTTCAGGCTGCCCTGAACGGGCAGGCAGCCTGAAAAAGTGTTTTTAGTAGAGTTCGCGGTACAGGTCGTTCAACCATTTTTCCGCTTCGGGGCCGGTGTAGGGCTTGCTGAATTGGTCGAGCAGGTGGATGCGCTTTACCGTTGCCCTGCGTCTTCCAATGCCACAAAACATCTGCGGCGCCTGTTCTGCCGGTTTTTCCTGCTGTTTGTTTTTGCTGAAACCGAACACGCGGCTGAGCAGGCTGGCTTGGCTTGACGGTTTGGCTTTTGCCGGCGCGGGCGGACGACGAACATGCCGCGCTCGCTGACAAACTGCTGCACGGTCAGACCGACGCGGTCGAGCGCGGAAGCGATGCGGTTCACATTGCGCTCGGCGCTGCCGCACACCAGCACGGTGTTGCTCTTCGCGCTTGGCGAACTGGCTGCCCTGCTGGGTTTGTTTCGCGCGCTCAGCTGCTGGGCAACGGTGGCTTCGTCCACGCCCAGATACTGCATGAAGCGGGCGAGCAGCGCGGCTTCAAGATTGGGATCGCCGCGCGCGGCTGCTATACGGTCTGCTCTTTTTGCGGTCGGTATAGACTCTTCCAAGCCTTTGTGGGTGAAGAAAATGTCCAGGCCGCCGTTTTTCGTTGTGTTCGATGCGGATCAGGAATTTGTCGCGCTCGCTGGTGGTGTAGCTGTTGCCCAGGCCGATTTTGTCGAACAGCTTGCGCAGGCCCTGGTTCGGCAGCTTGGCGCGGTTTTCCGCCCAGTCGGTTTCCATCAGGCCGGCTTTGGGCTCTTCGGAACAGATGGTGAAACCGCTTTCCTGCCAGAAGGCGCAGCAGCGGCTGATTTGGGCGGCAGTTTTGCTCTTTGACGACCAGCCAGCGCTGGTTGCCGCGCCGTTCGATGCGGGCGTTTTCCACTTTGGTCAGCACGCGGCTGCCGGAGGGTGCTGCTCGGACAGGGCATCGGGATTGGCGCGTACGCCGGCGGGCAGCGAGTAGAGATCGCCGTTGCGTGGATCGTTCAGATCGGGCGGAAACTCAAGGCTGACGATTTTTGTTGGTGCTTTGGTAATCGAGTTTGTCGTTCGCCTTTTCGACGAACAGGCGCCCAAGGCCAGTACGACCAGCGCCAATGCGGTGATTTTCGTGAGTCTGCATAAGAACCTTCCGCTGGGCTGTGAAACTGCTCAAATCAAAACCCAGCCGCGCTTAAGCGCAGCCTGAACTTTTGCTGACCGGCGGGGTGAGCAGCATCGGTAGGCGGATGTGGGGCGGCGCAGATGCCCATTTTTCCAGCGCCCACTTTCGGGGCGGCGGGCTGGCCTCGTAGAACATCGCGCCGTAAAGCGGCATCAGTTTGTCGTTCAGCGCGCGGGCGGCGGCACGTCGCCGCTGATGGCGCTGCGGGCACATCTGCGAGAAATCTTTTGGCGCGATGTCTGGCGGCAACGGTAACCTCACGCCGTACCGCCGCACAGTAAAAAGGGCAGGGCGGTGCCGTCGTCGCCGGAATATACGGCGAAACTGCGGGATTTGTTTTAAAGAGCCTCGAGCGCGCTCGACATTGCCGCTGGCTTTGACGCCGACGATATTGGGAATTCTCGGCCAGGCGCAGGATGGTGTCGTTGTTCATATCGACCACGGTGCGGCCGGGAACGTTGTAAACAATCATCGGAATCGCGCTGGCTTCAGCGATGGTGCGAAGTGGCGGTAGATGCCTTCCCGCGACGGGCGGTTGTATAGGGAACGACCGACAGGGTGTAATCGGCGCCGATGCGTTCGGCTTCCTGCGACAGCGCAATGGCTTCGCGGGTGTTGTTGGCGCCGGTGCCGGCGATTACCGGAATGCGGCTGGCGGCGTGCTCTGACGGTGGCTTCGACCACGGGCCAGATGTTCGTCCACCGAAAGCGTGGCCGATTCGCCGGTGGTGCCGACGGCGACAATGGCGTCGGTGCCGTTGGCGATATGCCAGTCTATTAAGGCGCGCAGGCGGTCGAAATCGACGCTCGCCGTCTCGTGCATGGGCGCACATCAGGGCGACAAGGCTGCCTGTAAGCATGGTGTAACCCTTTACTTGAAGTAGTGGTGCAAAAACGCTTGGCGTTTGCAGCCGCGCACGGCGGCGGCAAAACGGGCGCGATTGTAGCTTACTTTTGCCATCTGTTGCACAACCGCATTCAGCGCAAGCCTTTTCAGGCTGCCTCGCCAACGGGCTTTCAGGCAGCCTGAAAGGCAGATTTTGCCGCAAATTGCGTAAAATAATGTAAATAAAATTGCGCGCAAAAGTCCGTTTAACAACAAGCAGCAATCACTATCAAAGCACTGATTTGATTTTTATGGAATCTACAAAGAAAAACGCATCCTATTTGTGCTTGCGGAGATGCTTATCTTTGATAATTGTTTGTATTTTTAATGTGAATTTTGCGCTCGCCATCGCTATAATCCGCCCTGTTTTCACAACATACACTTTTAAGTAAAGGAAAAATTATGTACAGGCGATAAAAGCAGTCATCGACTATATGAACTTTTTGCTGGCCGGCGAACTGGCTGCGCCGCGACCAATATTTCATCCACCCCGCATGTATGCCGAATGGGGTTACACCAAACTGTCTCGACCGCATCGGCCCATGAAATGGAAGACGAAAACCCTGCACGCGGAAAACTTCATCCGCCGCATCCTGATGCTGGGCGGCACCCCCGCAGATGGTTCCCGCCGCCGTTAATGTCGGCAAAACCGCGCCTGAGATGCTGCAGCTTGACTTGAACACCGAATGACGAAGTCAGGCCAACCTGGAAAAAGGCATCAAACTGTGCGAAGAAAAGCAGGATTACGTTGCCCGCCAGATGCTGATCGACCAGCTCAAAGACACCGAAGAAGACTCACGCCCACTGGCCTGAACAGCAGTTGCGCCTGATCAAACTGGTCGGCGAGCAAAACACCTGCAAAGCCAGCTGTAAGCTGCACGCACGCAAGAGAAGGAGACCTTATGAAGGCAACCGCGACGTTATCCGTCAGCTGAATAAAAACCTCGGCCTGCTGCTGGTAACCATCAACCAGCATTTCTGCACGCACGCATCCTGAAAAACTGGGGTTTCGAAGATTTGGGCAAAAATTTCATAAGCAGTCCATCGTAGAAATGAAAAGCCGCCGACGAAATCATCATCGAACGCATCCTGCTGCTGGAAGGCCTGCCCAATCTGCAAGAGCTGGGCAAGCTGCTGATCGGGTGAAAAACTACCGAAGAAATCATCAGCTGCGATTTGGCCAAAGAGCGCGAAAAACACGCCGCATTGGTGAGAAGCGATTGCCGTGTGCGAAGAGCAGCAGGACTATGTCAGCCGCCAGCTTCTGGAAAACAGAAAGACGAAAACGAAGAACGTATCGACTCGCTGACTACCCAGCAGGAGCAGATCGAGAGCATCGGCCTGCAAAACTACCTGCAAAGCGCAGCAAAAGGACTACTACAAACCACCACCAAAAACACACTACCAAAAGTCCTAATAAAACGGGCGGACAAGGCGGCAGCAATGCAGCTTTGTACCGCCCTGAATAATTTTTGCATGTGCGCACCGCATAGGCGCTGGTTTTCAGGCTGCCTTCCCATTTTCCAGGAAGCGCAGCCTGAAAAATATGGGGCGGCATCGTTTTGGCAACGGCGCGGCGTTTCCTTTATCCTTATTTAAAGAATGTCGGAGCGAAAAGTAGCCTGAAAACCTTTCAGGCTGCTTTGGTTTGATGGGCGGTATTAGGTGGGCAGCCCAAGCCGCAACGGGTGCATGGCACGCGGGGTATGTTCCGGCGATGGAAGCAGCCTGAAAGGTTTTCGGTTGTTTAACCAAACCCCGTTTCAGGCAGCCTGAAACGGGTTTGCGTGATGGACGGATTATTTGCCGCGCATTGACTCGAAAAAGTCGTCGTTGTTTTTGGGTCATCTTTACTTTGTCCAACACGGAATTCCGCGGCTTCCAAATCGTCCATCGGCAGCACTTGCGCAGCACACATCCGCTGCAGCTGTTCTTTTGAAACCAGCAGCTCTTCGCGGCGGGTGCCGGAGCGGTTGATGCTGATGGCGGGAACACGCGTTTTTCCGTGCCAGACGGCGGTCGAGATGCAGTTCCATATTGCCGGTGCCTTTAAACTCTTCTAAAATCACGTCGTCCATGCGCGGCTGCCGGTATCGATCAGCGCGGTGGCGATAATGGTGAGCGAGCCGCCTTCTTCCACGCGTTGCGCGCAGCGCCGAAAAAGCGTTTCGGCCGGTGCAGCGGGGCATCGACGCCGCCGTGAGAATCTTGCCGGAGGTGGGAACAACGGTATTGTAGGCGCGGCGAGAGGCGGGTAATCAGAGTCGAGTAGGATCACCACGTCTTTTTGTGCTCGACCATGCGCTTGGCTTTTTCTTGATCACCATTTCGGCCACCTGCACGTAGCCAGTCGCTGCGCCGGCTCGTCAAAACGTGGAGGCGACCACTCCGCCGCGCACCGAGCGGGTCATTTCGGTTACTTCTTCCGGCCGCTCGTCAACTCAGCAGCACAATCAGTTCGACATCGGGATAATTGGCGGTAATCGCGGCACCTGTTTTGCAGCATTACGGTTTTGCCTGATCGGGTGCGGGCGACCAGCAGCGCGCTGGCCGAGGCCGACGGGGAAATCAAACTCGATATCGCGGCCGGTGATGTTTCTCTTCGGACTTGGTGTCAGCGCCCAGCTTGAGCTGGCGGTTGGGGAACAAGGGCGGAGGTTTTCAAACATCACCTGTGGCGGCAGGCTTCGGGGTGGTCGCCGTTGATGCTGTCCAGCCGCACCAGCGCGAAATAGCGCTCGTCGTTTTTCGGCACGCGCACCGTGCCTTCGATGGTGTCGCCGTGTGCAGGTTGAAGCGGCGGATTTGGTTGGGCGAAACGTAGATATGCGTCGGCAGGCCAGATAGGAAGTAAACTGATGCGCAGAAAGCCGCTAGCCGTCGGGCAGGATTTCAGCGTGCCGGAGCAGGAAAAAGTCGGTGCCTTCCCGCATCATCTGGCGGACGATGGCAAACACCAAATCCCTGTTTGCGCAGGCGGTTGCTCGCTCTCGATCGCCGTTGTTTGTTCGGCCAGTTCTAAAAGTTTGCTGATATGTTGGCTGTCAGTTCGGAAACGTCATGGTTTGATGATGGGCATCGGTTGCAGGCAGCCTGAAAAATTTCGGCTGCGGCTGGGAGTGGAAATCGGATAATCGGGGATTGGAAAGGACGGATATAAAGAGATTTGACTTGCGCCGCAACGGGCGCGCGGTGAAACTGAGACGGGCGCGGATTCTGGTTAGCGGCGCCTGCGCCGTTAGAGGGCGTGGAAGGATTTTCAGGCTGCTCTAGTGTCAAATCAAACGGCAGGCAGCCTGAAAAGGGGGAGGGCAGGTTTACAGGGCGGCGTTGAGTAGGGAAGGCTTCGAGCTGGGCTTTAGCCATGGCGCTCGACTTTTGGTGGAAACGTTTTTGCCGTCTTTAAACATCATCAGCGTGGATGCCGCGCACGCCGAAACGGGCGGGGGTTTCCTGGTTTCGTCGATATTGATTTTTGATGATTTTCACTTTGCCTTCCATCTCGGCGGCCAGTTGGTCGAAGCAGCGGGCCGACCATGCGGCAGGGCCGCACCATGGCGCCCAGAAGTCGAGCAGCACGGGCAGGGGAGACTGGAGAACGTCGGCATCAAAAGCGGCGTCGGTGGTGTGGATGACTTGATCGCTCATTTTGGGTTCCTTCATAAAGGTGGTAAAGAGTTTTCAGGCTGCTTTTAAAGGCAGCGGATACGGCTTCAGGCCGCCGTTGCGCGGCATTTGCGCCTCTGGCTATATCGCGCCCGCCCTGCAGCCTGGAGATCTGACGGCGGCAGGTCGTTTTTATTTCAACCTGTTTCAAAATTAAGGAGTTTATCTGAGGAAAAGTTTTGGCAGCACACTGGCAATTTTTGGGCATTCTGGCAATCGTAGCTGGATTTTGTGAATATGGTGCCGAAAGTTTTGGCTTGGATCTACTCTTGCGACGGCGTGGCCTGGGCATTCAGATCGGTCTGATTGTCGTCGGCGGCCCTGCTGTGGCTGCTGGGTGGCGACGAGTCCGATGCTGCGGCGAAGCCGACGACCAATATAAAGCGCCCCAATGTAGAATTCAAGCAAAGCGGCGGATTATAGTTTTTGCTATGGGCATCGCGTCCGCGCCGGACAAAAGCCTTGTGATCGCGCCCGATCTCTGCTTCAGGCAGCCTGAAAAACCCACTTTTCAGGGCTGCCTGAATCTTGTGCGATAATCGCCGCCGCATTTCAACAGGGACAAGCATTCCCTCAACCGAAAGAACATTAGGCAGAAAGAAACCCCTTTACTCAGAGCGGAAGCCCTGCAGGCGGCTTTGGAGCAGATTGAAAAGAATTTTCGGCAAAGGCGCCATCATTAAAATGGACGGCAGCAACCAGCAGGAAAACCTGCAGGTGATTTCCACCGGTTCGCTGGGAGCTGGACTTGGCGCTGGGCGTCGGCGGTCCGCCGCGATGGCCGTATTGTCGAAACTTTTGGCCCCGAGTCTTCGCAAACCACCCTGTGTTTGGAAAACCATCGCCCAATGCCAAAAAGACGGCGGCATCTGCGCCTTTATCGACGCCGATAGCATGCTTTGATCCGGTCGATGCCCCGCGCTTTGGGTGTGAACGTCGAACAACTTTACCTGTCGCAGCCCGATACCGGCGAACAGGCGCTGGAAATCTGCGATGCGCTGGCTGCAGCGGCGGCGCCGATATGGTGGTTATCGACTCGGTGGCAGCGCTGGTGCCTAAAGCCGAAATCGAAGGCGATATGGGCGACAGCCACGTCGGCCTGCAGGCGCGTCTGATGAGCCAGGCGCTGCGCAAGCTCACCGGTCGACATCAAAACCAATACGCTGGTGATTTTCATCAACCAAATCCGCATGAAAATCGGCGTCATGTTCCGGCAGCCCCGAGACTACCGCCGGCGGTAATGCCTGAAATTCTACTGCTTCCTGTCCGCTTTGGATATCCAGCGGCAGCGCAGATTAAAAAGGCGCGACGACAGCCCCATCGGCAAAGAAACCAAAGTCAAAGTGATTAAAAACAGTCGCGCTCGCCTCTTCCGCCATGCCGAATCTCGACATTCTCTACGGCGAAGGCACTCAGCTGGGAAGGCGAGCTGATCGAGCTGGGTACTAATCTGAAAATCATCAACAAATCGGGCGCCTGGTATGCAGCACAACGGCGAAAATCGGTCAGGGCAAAGACAATACCCGCGTCTGGCTGAAAGAAAACCCCTGCCGTTGCCGCCGAAATCGAAGCCAAAATCCGCGAAGCCGCCGGCATTCTAGGTGCAGATTACCGAAGGCCAGCTGGACGAAACCGACGGCGAGACAACCGGAAGAGTAATTCCAGCAAAAACCGATTATGTTAAAATCCCTTGCCTTTGGCAGGGGATTTTTATTTTGTAAGTTTTATGCTTTCAGGCTGCCTGAAACGAGGCAAGGATTGTGTGGATTATGGGCTCTTTATCGTTAATCTGTAAAAAGACGGCACTGATTTATTTGCGTTGAAAACACGGATTTAATAGCCTGACGAAATTGGTAGTAAATTAAATAATGTCACAAATAGTAAATTTCGATGCTGGCGAAAATGCAGAAATCGACAAAAACGTTTTGACTTTTGGCGGTTAAGCGTACATCCAGCTTCAGGATTTTCCAGTGCGTGAGCCCGTGCGCATATCTCAATTGCTTCTTGTTTTCGGCCCATCTCCTTGCTTTACGGCGTTTCGCGTTGATTATCATCCGCGCACGTGTTTTGCCTGACGCTGCGCGACTCGCGCAGTCGAGAGTGCAAACAAAATACGCGCGCTCGAGTAAAATGCGGCCGAGTGCCCGAAAATGAAACCCTTTGATGACCGATTACCCGCTGGAAAACCGATCTCAAAACCGTGAGTTGTCGCCGCTTGGACTTCGCCGGCATGGCAGGATACGGCAGGCTTTTTGTCCGCGTCTCCGATCCTGCGCCATGCCGCCTGAGGCGAGGCGGAAGAGCTGTTTTTACCGCCACCGCCCGCGCCCTGGTTGGAAAACTGGTCAACCAGGGCTTTGATGTATCATCGATTTGAAAGTACCACGATATTCCCAGCCACCGCGCTCAAGCTGCAGGCGGCGTTTCTGGCGTGGATGCGCGTGTGGCTGGTGAGACGCGCCGCCGACGCGGCGGACGGCGGACGATGGAAGCCGCCGCAATGCTGTGGGCCAATTTCAGCCGGCGCCCGCAGCCGCTCGGCGCAACCGTGCTGACACACGCACGATCAGCAAGACCTGCGCGAGCTCGGTTTTGAATCTGGGTGCGCCGCAGCTGGTGGAAAAATGCACGCTGGCGCATAAGCTCCGGTGCATGGACGGCGTGGTGTGTTCTGCCTAAGAGAGGCCGCAGCCGCTGCGGCGTAAGCTGCAGGATTTTCTTCTGCTGGTTACGCCCGGCGCATCCGGCTTGGACACCGCACGCCAACTCAAGACGACCAGACGGCGGACATGACGCTGAGCAGGCGCTTACTTCGGTCTCGAGCTGCTGTGTTTAGTAATGGGGCCGCTGGCTACCCGGGCCGCGATCCTGTTGCCGTGTTGCGCGCGTCACCGAAAGCGCGCGTCGTTTGAGCAGCGAAGCGGTAGCGCAAGTAGATTCCGGCGGCAAACGGCTTTCGGGCAGCCTGGCGGGCAGGGCGGGTTTGCCGCCTGCCAGCAACTCCATTCAAACCGCAGGGCAGCCCGATTTTCAGGCTGCCTTTGCTATTGGCGCCGCGCACGGACTGCCGATATACTGGCAGCCATTTGTCTTACTGCCCTTTTCGTCGCGTGCACTGCGGCGCCGCCGGCCACCACTAACGATAAAGGACTGCTTAATGCGAACCAAGATCTCTCCGAAACGCATCGCGCGCTGGTTGCCAGCGCGCATCGCGCGGCATCGGCGCGCGATTGCCGAGCACGCTCGCCTAAGCCGGCGCCACCGCGTCCTCCGCACCACGCACACTTCTGAGGCGCTGCCGCCATCGTGTTGAGCGTCTCGCCTAGTCGGGACAGCTCACGCGGCCGCGCTCAGACATGCAACGCCGAAAATAGCGGCGTGGAAGAGCTGATTGCCGGCATCGAGGCAGGAGCTCGGCAAACCTCGACATTCTGGCCAACAATGCCGGCATCACCCGCGAGCAACCTGCTGATGCGCATGAAAGCAGAAGAGTGGGACGACATTGTGCAGGACCAACCTGAAATCCGTGTCTCCAGCGCCAGCAAAGCCGCGTTGCGCGGCATTGATGAGCTGGCCGCCTTGAGCGCGTCACCAACAGCACTACCCGTGGTCGGCGCGATGGGCAATGCCGGTCAGAGTAACTACACCTGCCGCGCCAGCCGGCCTGACCGGAGCCTCCAACCGCTGCGCGAGTCGGCGAGTCGCGGCATCACGCTAGCTGCGCCGCGGCATCGACTGATACGATATGACCCGCGCCCTGAGCGAAGAAACCCGCAAAACTGCTTGCCGACTCAGTAGATACGCTGGGCCCGCTCTCGGCGAGCGACGACAGCGCTGCCGCTGCGTTGTTTTGGCTTCCAGCAAAGCGCGCGCTTTATTACCGGCCAGGACCTGCACACGACGGCGGTACGCTGATGCCGTAAGCAGCTTTGGCGTACTGCCAGCCGTTTCAGGCCTGCCTGCGCGTCGACGGCACTGGTAAACAATTCGTTGCAAGGAAAAATCATTGTTTTCGGCGGGCAAACTTCGCCCAACGGCTTGCCATCCGCCGCACAGCTCGCGCATAATCCGCGCTTTCCCGCCGGTGTAGCCTCCAGTTGGTAGAGCACCACGACTTGTAAATCAGAGTCGCGAGTTCTGATCCCGCCGCTGGCACCAATCTGAAAACGACCGCTGTTACACGGTCGTTTTCGTCATAGCAGCCTGCGTAGCGAAGCGGAGCTGCGGGGCTTAAACCCTTTCACCTGCAGCTTTTAAGGCCGCTTTTTGGCTGTGTTTCTCTGCTGGGTTGAGTGGCCGACATTGTGGATGACGAGCAGGCAGCTTCTGAAAGCATGGCGCGCTCTGGCCGCCTGCATGGATGACAATAACTGCGACGCAAAGGGACGGGTGCGCTGAGCCTATAAAATGCGCACACCGGAGGCAAAGGGTGTGCCAAAGTCTATAAAAGGAGAAATAGAGGAGAGAGCATCCAACCGCTCTCACGGCTGAACGGCGCGCATTATGCGACTTCTCTGATGCCCGCCAAAGCTTTCTAACATTAAGCGGTGTATATTAGAGCGGAGTAATCGGTGCAGGCGGCGAAGCTGGCACAGGTTTTATTCTTCAGCCAGCAGCTTGTCAGCGAGCAGGCCGAGGGTGCGCGCGACACCAGCAGAACTCGCCAGCGCGATGTAGCGCGCGCCAGTGTTTCCACATAGGCGGATCGGTGCATCAGGCACGGGTGGCTGCTATTTCGCGCATGCCCGCCAGGACACACGCTCGCGCGGCTGCGCAGTGCGGTGAAAACGCGCTGACGGCGGTGAGCGGGTGCGACCCGATGGGCATGAATCCACGAGAAGCAATCGTGATAACTCCCACCCAGCCAAACACGGTGCGCTCGAGCAGTTTGAAATCGCCCAGCAGGCCGTTGACAGCGCGGAGAATGCCGATCAGCAAAACGCCAGGCCGGTGATCACGCATGGCGGCGGCGGCGCGGTCTCGCTGTTGTGGATGGTGGCGGCAATCACGGTTTCCGGCATGGAGAAAAGCCGAGGGTGAGGGTGGCGAGTCACCAGCACTATCAAACACGGCAAACAGCGCGGTGCCGAAAGCGGATTTTCTAGAATACGGCGGGCAGCACCACGAGTCAGCCCCGCCCTGATTGGGTTTGAAGCCGAGGGCGAAAACAGCGGGGAGATCACCAGGCCGGCAACAGCGAAACCAGCATGTTCCAGCCAGTCACGCATGCTGGCCGAGCGCAGCATCTCCGCTTGCGGCTCAGGTAGGCGGCGTAGGTAATCATCGTCGACACGCCGAGGCTGAGACGTAGAAAAGCGGGCCCGCCCCAGCGCGGTGGAGCATGGTGCTGGGGGTAACGGCGGAGCATGTCCGGTTTCAGCAGGAAAGAGACGCCTACATCGAGCCGGGCAGCAGCAGCGAAGCGCACCGCCAGCACCAGAAACATCACAAACAGCGCCGGCATCAGATAGCGGCTGCTTTTTCGATGCCGGTAGAAATGCCGTTTTGCACCACCGGTATCGTCATCAGCATAAACAGCGCCTGATAGCTGATGGCGGTGGCCAGGGCTGGCGATGGTATCGACAAACAGCTTTGTCAAAAATCGGTGCGGCGTGGATGGCGCCGCTGAAGGCTGCACCACATAGGCGCAGCACCAGCCGCCGACCACGCTGTAAAACGACAGCAGCACAGAAGCAGCCACTACGCCCAGCTGTAGCCGACCGCGCGCGCTGCCGCCGCTGCGGCGACAGTTCTTGAGGCATCAACGGCGTTGCGCCCGCTTTTTGCGGCCGATATAAAACTCGGCCAAGAGCACCCGGCAGGCCGACCAAAAACGGTAAACAGCAAAAACAGCAGGAGCACCGCCCGCCGTTGGTGCCGGCGGTATAGGGAATTTCAGATGGCGCCCAGGCCGATCGCAGAGCCGGCGGCCGAGAGAATCAAAAGCCGATTTTGGATGACCAGTGTGTGGGTTGGGACTACAAAAACCTGCCAATCAATCAGAAAACAGAAAAACGGTGGTTCAGGCAGCCTGAAAACGCCGCCGCAGTCGTGCTGCCGTTTTGGGCGGGCGCGGCGGATAGCGGGCTGCTGTCGGGTTAGAGTGGGAAAAACGCGGGCACCGAACCAAAACGAGCCGCAACTATACTGCCCAGCGCCGCCGTCGGCAGCGTATCGTGGTGCGGTACGGCTGCCAAGCAGCCTGAAACGGTTTTCAGGCTGCTTTGGGGAGGTTGGTGCGCAGGGCGCACCCCTACGGCGATGCTTTGGACTTTCAGGCTGCCTTCTAAAGCAGGACTCACGACGCGAGTTACAAGGGCAGCCTGAAACCGCTTTTCAGGCTGCCTTGGGTTGGTGTGCGGTGCGAACCTACGGCGTGCTGAACTTTCAGGCTGCTTTTGATGCCGGAGCAGATGGTGCAGTCGTTCCAGCCGCTTTCAGGCTGCCCGACAAAGGCAGCCTCAGCAGAGCTCGCCCACGCAGCGGCAAGGCTGCGGGCGGACGGGCGGGGTGCTGACTTTCACGCGCATGTCGCCGGTTTCGACGAAACGCTGGTGCCACGACGCGCTTCAGTCAGCAGGTGCGGAGTATGCAGGCCGCCGCCGGTTTCTCGGCGCGATCAGAGTAATCGCGCAGCTGGTCGCGGTAGATCGGGGTGGGCGCAGTTTTCAATGATCAGGGCGGGCACGCTCGCGCGGGGGATTTGCCGCGCAGGTCGGCCAGACCCCTGTTCGGTTACGAGCACCATCACATCGTGCTCGGTGTGGTCGTGGTGGGAAACCATCGGCACGATGCAGGAAATCGCCCGCCGCCTTTAGCCACCGACGGCGACACGAAGAAGGACAGGGAAGGAATTGCGGGGCGAAGTCGCCGGGAACCGCCGATGCCGTTCATCATTTTTGGGTGCCCATGATGTGGGTGGAATTGACGTTGCCGTAGAATGTCGGCTTCGATCATCGCGTTCATGCCGATGATGCCGAGCGGCGGATCAGCTCGGGGTTATTGCGACTTCCTGCGGGCGCAGGATGAGTTTTGCTGCGCAGCGCGTCGATGTTGTCGTTGAAGCGTTGCAGCGCGTCGGGAGCTGAATCGACAGGGCGGTGGCGGATGCGGAGAGCATTTTGCCGCTCAGAATCAGGTCGAGCATGCCGTCCTGCAGCACTTCGGTGTAGCCGACCAAATCGTTAAACAGGCTGTCCTGCAGGCCCGGCCGATGGCGTTGGCAACGTTGCCGACGCCCGACTGCAGCGGCAGCAGGTTTTTCGGCAGACGGCCCATTTTTCACTTCGTGCGAGAAGAAGTCGATGATTTTCGCGGCGATGCTCTTGGACATTTCGTCCGGCTCGGCGAATTTGCTGTTGCGGTCGGACGCGTCGGTCAGCACGATGCCGACGATTTTTGTCCAAGTCGCAAAGCCAGATAGGGACGAACCGATACGCTGGCGCTTCGGTGAGCATCAGCGGCTGAGCGGTTGGGCGGCAGGCCGATGCTGTCGTAAATGTCGGCCATGCCTTCGAGTTTGGCGTTTTGCTGCGCGTTTACTTCCAGAATGATTTTTCGCGTATTGCAGCCAAGTTACGTTGGTGCCGACCGCCAGCGAGGGAATCAGTTTGCCGTCAGCGGTGATGCCTCGCCACTTCAACAACGGCAACGTCCATATCGCCGAAGAAACCGGCGCGCACCTGCGGTTCGATATGCGACAGGTGCACATCCATATAGGCCGCGTCGCCCGCGTTAATCTGGTTGCGCATGGTGGGGTCGGACTGGAAGGGGCTGCGGAAAGAGATGGCATTGGCGCGGGCAAGCCGCCGTCACGCTCGTCGGCGGTGGAAGCGCCGGTAATCGCCTGGATTTTGCCAGGGTTTGCCGGCGGCATGCGCGGCTATGTGCTTTTTCGGCGATGGCGGTGGGAACCGCTTTCGGATAACGAGCGCCGGTGAAAACCGCTGATGCCGACGGTCATGCCGTCGGCGATAAATTCTGCAGCTTGGGCGGCCGACATAATCTTGCCGCGCAAACCTTCGTGTTGGACGCGTTCTGCTGCTCTGCTCATGGTGTATCTCCTTAACCGTTTTGGTAGTGATGCCCGCGGCGGCAGGAAGCGGCAGAGCATCGGCCTGCCGTAGAAAATGGGACGGAATATATAGTAAAGAACCTGCTGTTTGTAAAACGGTGCAAATGTCGGTTTTGCACGGCAGCAGACGCCGTTCTTCAGGCTGCCTGAAACGGGCGCGGTGTGCAGGGATTGGCAGCGCGCGGCGGCGGCGTTTGGCGGCAAAGGCAGGCTGCCGGCGGCTTTTACTGTGTTTTCAGGCTGCCTGCCGCCGCTGCCGCCATCGGCGCGCGCAAATGGAGGGACATCACGGTTTCGGAAGAGCGGGGCGGATGTTTTTCAGGCTGCCTGCTGCGGGCAAGGCAGCCTGAGAAACCTATCGGCACGGCGCTTGTCGCCAAAATGCCGATTGACAAAATGCCCAATCTTGCCCGCAGCGCAAATTGTGATTATTATCGCACGCGCTTTCAAAACGCCCGCCGGAGCGCTGCAGACGATCTGCAAGAAAATGCCCGGCTCTGCAAACACACTGCTAAGGATTTGATATGGCAAAAACTTACCGAACAAGACATCCTGAATTGGAACGGCCCGGAAAGCGATTATATGAACGAAGACCAGCTTGCTTTTTCCGCGAAACGCTGGTTAAGATGCAGGACGAACTGATCGCCAAAGCGTCGGTTACCACCGACCATCTGCAGGGATCACGAAGCCGCACCCGATCCGAGCTGACCGTGCCTCGCAAGAAGAAGAATACGCGCTGGATTGCGTACCCGCGACCGCGAACGCAAGCTGCTGGTAAAAATCCAGGCTTCCATCCGTGCCATTGACGAAGGCGAATACGGCTTCTGCCAAGATACCGGCGAGCCCATCGGCCCTTAAGCGCCTGCTGGCGCGCCCCACTCACCTGTATCGGTAGAAGCGCAGGAGCGGCGCGAGCGCAGCGAGCAGTTTGCCGATTAAGCGAAAGCCCCGACCCGATAAGCCGCTTATCGGGTTTTTCCGTTCTCAGGCAACACACAACATCTTTCAGGCGGGGGATGTTTTCAGGCCACCTGCCGTTTCAGGCAGCCTGAAAGCCCCGCCGGACTGCGACAAATCAAAATATGAGCGCAAGCACCGACCATTACGAAAACTTCCCCGTCGCCTCGCTGTTACTGCCGCGCCGCCTGCGCCAGCCGGTGAAAGCGGTTTACGCCTGCGCCCGCACTGCCGACGATATCGCCGATGAAGGCGATGCCACCGATGCCGAGCGCCTGGAACAGCTGGGCGGCCTGAAAGCCGAACTCGACCGCATCGGCGACGGCCAGGCGCCGCAAACCGAGCTGGTGCAGCGCCTGCAGCGCAAAGACGGTGTCCCTTTCAGGCTGCCTTTGCAGCCGTTTACGACTGCTCGACGCTTTTTGCCAAGACGTGCACAAACCGTTACCAAAATTTCGGCGAGCTGGTGGACTACGCCCGCCGCTCAGCCAACTCGTCGGTCGTATCATACTGCACCTTTACGGCGAAAAGCGATGCCCGCAGCCTGGCGCAGAGCGACGGCATCTGCACCGCGCTGCAGCTGATCAATTTTTGGCAGGGACGTGGCGCTGGACTGGCAAAAGGGGCGGGTGTACCTACCGCAGGGACGATATGGCGCGCTTTGGGTGTTACAGAAGCCGACATCGCCGCCGGTAGCAATACTTTCAATTTCCAGCGGCTGATGGCCTACCGAGTGCGAGCGCGCGTTCAAAATGCTGCGCGCGGGCGCGCCGCTAAGCAAAAACGCTTAAAGGCCGCATCGGCATCGAGTTGAAAATGATTGTGCTCGGCGAGCCGGTTTATCGTGCGAAGCTCGACAAAACCCATTGACGACGTCTTCCGCCAGCGGCCGGTGCGATTGGAAAGACCGCATGATTACTGCTCAAGACGCGCCTTGGGAAATAGGCACCGCCGCTTTTCAGACTGCCTTCTGCCCGTTTTTCGCTTTCAGGCTGCCTGCCTTTTGCCGGCAGCCTGAAAGCGGCGGCGGCGGACAGACGGCGGCTTTTTGCTATACAATCTCGCCGCGACAGCTCAAAGCGCGTATCAGAACAATTTATCCAGACAAACGACTGCAAAGAAAGCCGAATCATGGACGAACATTTAAAAAGCCGCCCTGCATTTTCACGAATACCCCAATCGCAAAATCCAAGTCGCCCCCACTAAGCCTTTGGCCACCCAGTATGATTTGTCGCTGGCCTACTCGCCCGGCGTGGCCGCGCCGTGCAGTAAATCCACGCCGACCCGCTGGCTTCCTACAAATACACCGCGCGCGGCAATCTGGTGGCGGTGATTTCCAACAGCACCGCCGTGTCGAGCTTAGGGCAATATCGGCGCGCTAGGCGAGCAAAGCCCGGTGATGGAAGGCAGGGCGTGCTGTTTAAAAAGTTCGCCAACATTGATGTGTTCGACATCGAAATCAACGAAACCGACCCCCGACAAGCTGGTCGACATCATCGCCTCGCTGGAACCCACTTTCGGCGGCATCAATCTTGAAGACATCAAAGCGCCCGAGTGCTTCTACATCGAGAAAAAACTGCGCGAGCGCTGCAATATTCCGGTTTTCCACGACGACCAGCACGGCACCGCCATCATCACCGCCGCCGCGGTGCTCAGCAGCCCTGCGCGTGGTGAATAAAGACATCGCCGACGTCAAAGCCTGAGTGTGCTCCGGCGCCGGGCGCCGCCGCCATCGCCATTCTCGATCTGCTGGTGGCGCTGGGCATGAAACGCGACAACATCACCGTGTGCGACTCCAAGGCGTGATCTACCAAACCCGCGAAGACCGCGAGCGCGCATGGACGAGAGCAAAGTGCGCTACGCCATCGCCGACAACGGCTAGCGCGTACTCGGGCGACGCCGTGGCTGGCAAAGACATCTTCCTGGGCCTGTCCGGCCCCAACGTGCTCGAGCCCGAAATGCTCAAAACCATGGCGGAAAAACCGATCGTGTTCGCCATGGCCAACCCAGCAGCCCTGAAATCTGGCCGCGGAAGCCAAAGCCGCCCGCCCCGACGTGATTATCGGCACCGGCCGCTCCGACTTCCCCAACCAGGTCAACAACGTATCTGCTTCCCTTTCATCTTCCGCGGCGCATTGGATGTGGGCGCCACCACGATTAACGAAGAAATGAAGCTCGCCTGCGTGCACGCCATCGCCGATCTGGCGCTGGCCGAAGCCAACGACGGGGTGGCCAGCGCCTACGGTTCGACGAACTCAAATTCGGCCCCGAATACCTGATTCCCAAACCTTTCGATCCGCGCCTGATCGCCTGCGTTGCCCAGTAGTGGCCAAAGCCGCGATGGATTCCGGCGTCGCCACCCGCCCGATTGCCGAGCATGGAAGCCTGTGTCGAAAAACTGAACCAGCAGATTTACAAAAACCAGCCTGATTATGCGGCCGGTGTTCGTGCAGGCGAAAAAGACGTCAAACGCATCGCCTTTGCCGAAGGCGAAGAAGACGCGTGCTGCACGCCGCGCAGCATCTGGTCACGCACAAAGCTCGTGCAGCCGGTGCTGGTCTGGCCGCAAAGAAGTCATCCCTCGAGCGCATTCAGGCGCAGGGGCTGACCATCCAGCCGGGCAAGATTTCGAGCTGGTGGATCTGGGAAGAAAACCCGCACTACGAAGAGAGCTGGAAACTCTATTACAGCCTTACCCAGCGCCGCGGCATAACTGCCGAAATGGCGCGCCGCCGCCTGATGGGCTAACCCCACCCTGATTGCCGCCGCCATGGTGCATCTGGGCCATGCCGACGGCTTGGTGTGCGGCACCGTCGGCCGCTTCCGCGACCATTTCAAAGAGTGCTTGAAGACGTGATCGGCTACGACAACAGCGAGCGCAACGCCTTCGCCATGAACGCGCTGCTGTCGAACAAAGGCACCTTCTTCATTGCCGACACCTATGTCAACCCACAACCCCGACGCCGAAAAATCGCCCGCGGCACGCGATGGCCGCCGAAGAAATCAAACGCTTCGGCATCCAGCCCAAAGTGGCGCTGGTCTCCAATTCCAACTTCGGCTCGGTGGTGAACGAGACGCCGTCAAAATGCGCCATGCGCTGGAAATCAGTCCGCCGCGAAGCGCCTGATTTGGAAATCGACGGCGAAATGCAGGCCGATTTGGCGCTCGATCCCGAGCTGCGCCTCGCATCTTCCCCGAAAGCACGCTCGAAGGCGCCGCCAATCTGCTGGTGATGCCCAATGTCGAAGCCGCCAACATCAGCTACAACCTGCTGCGCGTTAGTGCCACCAACGGCGTAACCGTCGGCCCGATCCTGATGGGCATGAAGCGTCCCGTCCACATCGTTACCCCGCAGTCCACAGTGCGCCGCATCATCAATATGGCGCGGTTGCCGCAGTCGATGCCCAAACCAAAAAGAAGGCTACTGGCGTCTGCTGCCCGCAGCCGCCAGCCCGCCGGAAACGGCGGGCTGTTTTACAGCGGCGGGCAGGTGCTTTTTGCCTGTTTTTCGCCGCCCGTCCGGCTTTCAGGCTGCCTTTGGCACCAATCAAGGCAGCCTGAAACCTTTTATCTGCCGCCTTATCCGCCAGTTCGGCACAGGGGCACCGCTTAAGCGTGCGGGCCAAACTTTCAGGCTGCCGCGCTTTCAGGCAGCCTGAAAAGCCGCCGGCATGGCACTCTGCAGGCAGTTTCACTATAATCCGCGCACGATTTTTATTCCCGAAAGGAAAACCGATGAACCGCTTTTTACCTGCACCCCATTATCGCCACCGAAGGCTGATGGTTTATCGCCGCCGGCCTGGCGCTGAGCATCATCTTCAGCTGCTGCTGCGGCTGGTGGTCGCTGCCGTTTTGGCTGTTCACCCTGTTTTTCCGTCCAGTTTTTCCGCGACCCCGCGCGCGACATTCCGCCGATGCCGATGCCGTGCTCTGCCCGCCGACGGCCGCATCGTGGTGGTAGAAAAAGCCACCGACCCCTACCGCCAAACCGAAGCGCTGAAAATCAGCGTGTTTATGAACGTGTTTAACGTCCACTCCCAGCGCGCGCCGGTGGACGGCATCATCAGCCGCGTCGAATACAATGCCGGCAAATTCCTGAACGCCGCGCTCGATAAAAGCCAGCACCGAAAAACGAGCGCAACGCCGTGCTGCTCACCACCCGCAGCGGCCGCGACATCACCTTCGTGCAGGTGGCCGGACTCGTCGCCCGCCGCGTGCTCTGCTATGTGAACGCCGGCGAAAGCATGGTGCGCGGCGAGCGCGCTACGGCTTTATCCGCTTCGGCCTCGCGCGTCGATGTCTATCTGCCGGTTGATGCCGTGGCAACGTCGCCATCGGCGACAAAGTGCGCGCCAGCGAAACCATCCTTGCCCGCCTGCCGCTCACCGCCCCCGCCGCCACGCAGCCTGAAAGCGAAACCTCCGCCGCCGCGAAAGACCAACAGCCCCAGCTGCCCGCCGCCGCGGACAAGCAGCCTGACAGCACCGCCCAAACGGAAAGCGCCAAGCGGCAGAAAAGCAGCCTGAAACTGCTGAAACTCTGGTTCAAGTCGAAACCAAGCAGCCTGAAAACGACGCCGACGAAGACAAACCAGCCAAACCCAAACGCAGCCGCAGCAAAAACAGCCGCCCGCTGAAAGCGAAATAAACCCGTTAACGGACTGCCGGAGGTTGCTCCGGCAGTCCGGTTCTTTATCCGCCGCCTGAACCAAAGGCAGCCTTTGGTTGTAGGCTGGGTCGGAAACCCGGCAATACGGCATAACACCTTGCTTATGTTGGTTTTGGGCAACCCAAACCGCGTTCTGTAAACAGTTAAAAAGCAGCCTGAGACCTTTGCAATACTCTCTTCACCTTTTCGCTGACAGCAGAAACCCAAACACAGGTTTTCGGCTGTTTCTGCCCTCAATCACTCCTAATTCTGCCAGATCCCCCTTAATCCCCTTGGATGCCTGATAATCAGGTGATCAAAGGGGATTAAGAAATCAGTAGAATCAGTCGGATATTTGAAACAAAAACAGCCGAAAATCTTTATTTAGATTTCGGCTGTCGGAGAAAAAGGAATTTTGCAAAAGGTCCTCGACCTTTTCTCAAAAAATCTTATCATATTAATAATGAAATGTTATATAATAACAGCCTTTCAAAAATATGATGAGAAACTAAAATGACACAAACCACACTCAAACCCATTGTTTTATCTATTCTTTTAATCAGCACCCCATCCTCTCCCAAGCGCATGAAACCGAGCAGTCGGTTGACTTGGAAGAGGTTACCGTCGTCGGTAAAAAGCCGTCCGCGTGCAACGTCGGGGCTGCTGCACGCTTCGACCGCCTCCGACAAAAATCATCTCCGGCGATACCTTGCGGCAAAAAAAGCCGTCAACTTGGGCGATGCTTTGGACGGCGTACCGGGCATTCATGCCTCGCAATACGGCGGTGGCGCGTCCGCTCCCGTTATTCGCGGTCAAACAGGCAGACGGATTAAAGTGTTGAACCATCACGGCGAAACGGGCGACATGGCGGACTTCTCGCCAGACCATGCCCTGATGGTGGACAGCGCCTTGTCGCAACAGGTCGAAATCCTGCGCGGCCCGGTTACGCTCTTGTACAGCTCGGGCAATGTGGCCGGTTTGGTCGATGTTGCCGATGGCAAAATCCCCGAAAAAATGCCTGAAAACGGCGTATCGGGCGAAGCCGGATTGCGTTTGAGCAGCGGCAATTTGGAAAAACTGACATCCGCAGGCATCAATATCGGTTTGGGCAACAACTTCGTGCTGCATACCGAAGGCTTGTACCGTAAATCAGGCGATTACGCCGTACCGCGCTATCAAAAAGAAGAAGGCCGTCTGAAACGACTGCCCGACAGCCATGCCGATTCAAAAACAGGCAGCATCGGCCTGTCTTGGGTGGGCGAGAAAGGTTTTCTCGGCGTGGCGTACAGCGACCGTCGCGACCGCTACGGCCTGCCTGCCCACAGCCATCTCTACGACGACTGCCACGCCGACATCATCTGGCAGAAGAGTTTGATTAACAAACGCTATTTGCAGCTTTATCCGCACCTGCTGACCGAAGAAGACATCGATTACGACAACCCGGGCTTAAGCTGCGGCTTCCACGACGACGATAATGCACACGCCCATACCCACAACGGCAAACCGTGGATAGACCTGCGTAACAAACGCTACGAACTCCGCGCCGAATGGAAGCAACCGTTCCCCGGTTTTGAAGCCCTGCGCGTACACCTGAACCGCAACGACTACCACCACGACGAAAAAGCAGGCGATGCAGTAGAAAACTTCTTCAACAACAAAACACACAACGCCCGCATCGAATTGCGCCACCAACCCATAGGCCGTCTGAAAGGCAGCTGGGGCGTGCAATATTTGGGACAAAAATCCAGCGCGCTTTCCGCCATTCCCGAAACCGTCCAACAACCGATGTTGATTGACAACAATGTGCGCCATTACAGCTTTTTCGGTGTAGAACAGGCAAACTGGGACAATTTCTCGCTTGAAGGCGGCGTACGCGTGGAAAAACAAAAAGCCTCCATCCAGTACGACAAAGCATTGATTGATCGGGAAAACTACTACAACCAGCCCCTGCCCGACCTCGGCGCGCACCGCCAAACCGCCCGCTCGTTCGCACTTTCGGGCAACTGGTATTTCACGCCACACCACAAACTCAGCCTGACCGCCTCCCATCAAGAACGCCTGCCGTCAACGCAAGAACTGTACGCGCACGGCAAACACGTCGCCACCAACACCTTTGAAGTCGGCAACAAACACCTCAACAAAGAGCGTTCCAACAACATCGAACTCGCGCTGGGCTACGAAGGCGACCGCTGGCAATACAATCTGGCACTCTACCGTAACCGTTTCGGCAACTACATCTACGCCCAAACCTTAAACGACGGACGCGGCCCCAAATCCATCGAAGACGACAGCGAAATGAAGCTCGTGCGCTACAACCAATCCGGCGCCGACTTCTACGGCGCGGAGGGCGAAATTTACTTCAAGCCGACACCGCGCTACCGCATCGGCGTTTCCGGCGACTATGTACGAGGCCGTCTGAAAAACCTACCGTCCCTACCCGGCAGGGAAGACGCCTACGGCAACCGTCCTTTCATCGCGCAGGACGACCAAAACGCACCCCGCGTTCCGGCCGCTCGCCTCGGCGTCCACCTGAAAGCCTCGCTGACCGACCACATCGATGCCAATTTGGACTACTACCGCGTGTTCGCCCAAAACAAACTCGCCCGCTACGAAACGCGCACACCCGGACACCATATGCTCAACCTCGGCGCAAACTACCGCCGCAATACGCGCTATGGCGAGTGGAATTGGTACGTCAAAGCAGACAACCTGCTCAACCAATCCGTTTACGCCCACAGCAGCTTCCTCTCTGATACGCCGCAAATGGGCCGCAGCTTTACCGGCGGTGTGAACGTGAAGTTTTAAAATCGGACAGGCCGAGACCTTTGCAAAATTCCTTTTTCCCCGACAGCCAAAAATCTAATTAAAGATTTTCGGCTGTTTTTATTCAAATATCCACTGATTCTACTCAAAATACCCCTTAATCCCCCTTGGATACCTGATTATCAGGGCATCCGGACCGCCTTTAGGCGGTAGCAGGCACACCTTAGCCTGTTAGCCGCTTTCAACAGGTTCAAACACATCGCCTTCAGATGGCTTTGCTGCACTCACTTTGAGCAGACCGAAATCAGGCTGCCCGGGCGTAGCGGAATTTACGGTGCAGCGTCCCGAAAGCCTGTTCGACCACGTAACGGGTCTTCGACAAATAGCGGTTACGTTTGGTTTGGTCTTCCGTCAGCGGACGGTTGCGGTGGGCTTTGCGCATAATGCCGTCAACAACCGATACTCTTTCAGATGGTGCCGGTTTTCCTTACTGTCATAGCCTTTTGTCGGCATAGACGGTCGTGCCTTCGGCTATACCTTCCAGCAAAGGCGACGGGTGGTTGCACTCATGGGTATTGGCTGGGGGTGATGTGCAGTTTCTCGATATAGCCTTCCTCATCGGTACGGGTATGTTGTTTGTAACTCGAGTCTGTAGAGGCCGTTTTTCTTTGTCCAGCGGGCATCTTTATCTTGCTCGGTGTGGTTTTTGGGCCGCTGACTTGTCCTTCCTCATCGACTTCTGATGGCCTGACGCTGTTTGCCGCCGGCGGTCTGAATAATGGTGGCGTCAATGACGGCGGCGGATGCTTTCTACTTTTTAGGTTTTTCGGTCAGTTGGCGGTTAATCAGTTCGGCACTCGGACAGGGTGTTGTCTTGCGCCGCCGGTTGCGGTAGCGGCATAAGGTGCTGTAATCGGGGATGCTCAGTTCGTCGAAACGGCAAAAAAGGTTGAAATCGATGCGGGTGATGAGGCTGTGTTCGAGTTCGGGATCGGAGAGGCTGTGCCATTGTCCGAGCAGGACGGCTTTGAACATGGATAGCAGGGGATAGGGCGGGACGGCCGCGGTGGTCTCGAAGGTAACGGGTTCTTTGACGGTTCAGGTACTGTTCGATCGGTTGCCAATCAATCACTTGATCCAACTTCAATAGTGGGAAGCGGTCGATGTGTTTCGGCGATCGCGGCTTGTGCGGTTTGCGGAAGAAGGTAGCTCATGGGAAACTCTAAATGTCTTGGTGGGAATTTAGGGGATTTGGAGAGATTTTACAAAGGTCTCATGCGTGTTGGCCTAGAGCCCGCCCTGCGCTACATGGCGCTGCTGAACGACAAAATCTGACTTGGTTGAAGCCTTTTCTACCGATGCAGAATTGAAGCAATATCAGCTGCGCCTGCTGAAAGACGATATTGCCCTATTCCCCGCCTATCAGGGCGCGCCATTGATGAAAGCCGAATTTGCCGATCCGCAAATCGTGGCCGCGCTGAACCGACTGGCGGGCAAAAATCAGCAGGAAGCGGAAATGAGCGAGATGAACTACCGCGTGAAAGTGCAAGGTGAAAGCGCGGAAAAATGTGGCGCGGGGATTATTTGGAGAAAAACGGATTGTTAGGAAAGTAAAATGGCAGTAAGCTACCTGAAATCCAAAAAGCAGCCTGCACACCAAAAACCCTTCATCAACCACCCTTAAAGGATATACCATGAAACAATACCTCCTCCCCATCATTGCCGCCCTGCTGTTGGGTGCATGCACGAGTGAACACCTACACGCCAACCCTGTCCCGCCAAGAAAACATACTGGGTTTTTACGGTGAGAAGGCGGGCACAGGCAACAGCACCAAACCGCAGATGTATATCATCACCGACAAAAACGAATACCGCATCACCCTGCCGCCTGTTTTCCAAGCGGCGCAGCAGGCGGGCATTTTCAATGATGCTGTCCGCTACCGGCTCATTATGCGGAACATCTCCGGCAACGTGTCCAACTGGATGCCTATTACCCGTACAGCGAGAGCCGTGAGAAAAACCTGGAAGCATTCTGAGACGCAACTGAGAACCCGAAGGATTACTACCGAGCTTGGTCAAAAGTTTTATGTGTCTAAAACGGACGATGGCAAATCCATCCGCGCATGGATCGATGCGGACACCGACTGGCAGCAGGTGAAGCTGGAAAACCGCGAAGCGCTGCTGGCGCAATACCGGCGTGCCGAACCCATCAGATTGTGGATTTATGAAAATGGCCGCACGCAGCGTTCGGTCAAACCGCTGGATGGCAGCTCAATCCGGCATGTTGCTGTTAAGCCCGATATTGGTTCCCGCCTTCCTCTTCACCGGTGGACTCTAAGCCGTCGCGATAAGCGCCTAACCCGGCCGCAACCGGGTGCAGGCTGCTTGAGCTGATGGGAATATCATTGCTTAAAGGGCATCGGCAACGCTGTACCAGCTTTGAATTTAATTACAAAAAACAGCCTTCACCTGAAACAAAGAACCTTTTCAGGTTGTCCGAACCATAACACAAAGAAAACCCACCATGAGCCTCACCATCACCGGAACGCGCCATACCGCTACCACAACGAAACCCTAGAAGAAGCCTTTGCCAGCCGCAAAACCGCGTACCCTGACACGTCCGATTGGCAGATTGGGCGTGGGTTTTCCACCTACCCGCCATTGCCAAAGGCGAACTCGCCACCGTTTCAGACGACCTGCAGAAATTGTTGGAACGTACACCGAGACCTTTGCAAAATTCCCCAAAATCCCTAAATGTCTTGGTGGTAATTTAGGGGATTTTGGGGATTTTGCAAAAGTCTCAGCCTGAAAACCGCCAATCCGGTTTTCAGGCTGCTTTTTGCAGCGCTAACGGCGGTGCGGTCCCAGATCGCTGCTGCCAAACACTTCGGCGGCAGCGAGATATTGCGCGCCCAGTTGCGGTGGGTGGCGGGTTCCTGCATGGCGCCGTTGGCGGCGAAGACGGCAACCTGTTTGCTTTCCAGAATCTGCCGCGCCAGCGCGATATCGGCGGCGGGCACGCGGTAGTGCGCTTCGATTAGTGCGGTTTTTGGGCGGGGTGGATGGCGGTTTTGCCGGTTAGGCCCGTGCCGCAGGTCTTCGCGCACTTCCTGCGCCAGAAGTTCGGGCTTGTCGAGCCACTCGAATACCGGTGCCGACAGATGAAATCCGTGCGGGCGGAACAGCCCGACCAGGCGGGCGATCAGGCTGCCGATGGGGGTTTGGTACAGGGTGGCGTCGGCCGGGCGGCGCAGGTGCAGGCAGTTCAGGTCGTTGCCGCCGATGCGCAGGCAGAGAATGCGGCTGCGCCATTCGTCCTGCAGCAGCATTTGGCGCAGGTGCAGCATTTGGTGTTCTTCAAAAACTTCGGCGGTTTCCAGTAGTCGGCATCAGCAGGGTGGCGGCCGGCCAGAGCGGCGGCTGTAGCTGGGTAGAGGTGTCGGCGGTGGTTTTGGGCAGCACGAAACCGAGCAGGGTTTTTCCACGCCGTCAACCGCCAGCACCTGCGTCAGCACGGCGGGATTGCGCACGCGTACGAAATGGTTGCGCGTATCGCCGCGGCGGCAATCTGCGGCAGGGCGTGGCGCAGCGCAGACCAGCGCGGCGGGCAGCTCGTGTTCAGCCACGGCGTCTTCGGTGCAGTAAAATCAGGCTGCGGACATCGGCAAGACGGCGGTACCGGCGGTGATTTCGCCCAGCTGCGGATGGGTGGCGGGAACGCAGCAGGCAGGCGCCGAGTCGGTGGGGATGGTGCATGGTACTCCTTTGCGGCGGGGCGGATGTCGTGGCGGGTGGCGGGCAGCCTGAAAGGCGGGACAGGGCGGTTTTGCTTTTTCAGGCTGCTTTGGGGGCGATAGGGCAGCCTGAAAATGCGGGCTTAACAGGGTGCGTGCCGCAGCGTTGAAACAGGCAAGCAGGGCGACCGCTGTTTGGTCTGATAACCGGCAGCCTGAAAACCGCCAATTCGGGCGGCGATATATTTTTCAGGCTGCTTTTTATAGTGGCAGGCAGCCTGAAACTCTCACAGCTGGCGGATTAGGGAAACGGCGCGGTAGGGCAAATCGGGCTGTTCTTCAACGGGTACGTTTTTTCCGCCGCCAGCTGCAGCAGGTGGGTGGGTGTCGGCGCAGGCGGCATCGCGCACAATCAGCAGGCCGGGGCGGCGGCGCAGCGGCACGCGGGTGGCTTCGCCGATGCCGGGTTTGATCAGGTTTTCGTCCCGGCAATGCCGTAGCGCGCTTTGGCTTCGGTCAGATAGCGGCGGCTGGTTTTCGCGCCACCGCAGCAGCGGTATCGGCGGGGCGGGCGGCGGGCAGGCCGTCTTTTCCTGCATCGGGTCGCTGTGGGCGGTGAGTTCGCGGACAAAGGACTGCGCACAAATCGAAGGGCTCCGAACTCGCGGTAATAAACGCAGCCGTGGAAGTCCTTTTCGCCGATGGCCTGTTGAGCACCGAGCGGCTGACCAGCCCGCTGACGCAGGCGTTGAGTAGCGCCGACGGAATCAGGTAGTCGTCGCAGGCGGCAGCGGTGCCGAGCGGTGCCGGCCAAATCGGAGAGTACGTACAGGCTGCTGTCGATGGCGGTGCCGTGGCGGCGGTTAAACTCAGCGACAAAACGGTGCAGCTCGCGGCTGATCACGCCTTTGCCCGTCCAGCCGTCGATAAACACCAGGCTGCGGCTGTCGTGCCCCTGCGCGAGAGTATGGCGCAGGGCGTTGGCGTCGATGCCGCGGTCGCGGATGATGGACAGCGAATAATGCGGCACGGCGCGGCGGTAGTGGCGGCTGGTATGTGCTGCAGCATCACGCCGACAGGGGTGCCGGCGCGGGCGAGCGACACCAGCACCGGCACATCGCGGCGCGCGGCAACCAGCGCGACGTCAGCTGCAGGGCAGTCGGCAGTGCCATGCGCCGGCTGTTGCGCGCCAAGGCAGCCTGAAACAGCGCGAGATACTGCGGCGAAGGCGGCGCTTCGGGGCTGAGCATTTCGCTGTAATGGCGGCGGCCGCTTTGGATCGAGTGCTTCTGTGCACGGTGTCGGCCACGGTTTCTACACTGATCGGCGAGCAGAAACGCTGCACCTGTTGCGGCAGGGTAGCTGCCGTGGAAAGGGGGCGTTTTGTCGGTCATCGTCGGGTGGATTCTGTTAGAGTGCGGCCAGCCGCAAACGGGCGGCAGTATATCGCAAACACCGCGCTTTTTCAGTGCCGCGGGCGCCGTTTTTTCAGGCGGCCTGAAAAGACGAAACCGGCGCGGCGGCGCCCTTTCCCCATTCGTTTTTCCGCCGCGCCGCAGGCAGCCTGAAAAGCCGCCGCCGCGCGCTCTTGTTGCAGAAAGATTCCCGCCATGAACCCCTTCTCTTCACTCGGCCTGGGCAGCGAAATCGTTGCCGCGCTCAGCGACCAGGGCCATGGAAACCCCACCCGATTCAGGCTGCCGCCATTCCCAAAGCGCTAGCCGTGCCAGACCTTCCGGCCGCGCAGCCAGCACCGGCAAAACCGCCGCCTTTAGCTGCCGAGCTTAGAGCGGCAAACGCTACGCCAACGCCAGCACTTCGCCGGCGCGCGCACCCCGTGCGCATGCGCTGGTGCTCCGCCCACCCGCGAGGCTGGCCGACCAGATCGACGTCAATACCCAGAGCTATATCAAAAACCTGCCGCTGCGCCGCACCGTGCTCTTTGGCGGCATCGGCATGGACAAACAAACCGCCGACCTGCGCGCCGGCTGCGAAATCGTCGTCGCTACCGTCGGCCGCCCTGCTCGATCACGTCAAACAGAAAAACATCAGTCTCAACAAAGTGAAATCCTGGTGCTCGGCGAAGCTGACCGCATGCTCGACATGGGCTTTATCGACGACATCCACGCCATCATGCAGATGCTGCCGCGCGAGCGCTCAAACCCTGCTGTTTCTCCTGCCACTTTCGCCCCCGCCATCCGCAAGCTGGCGGCAGGATTTTATGCACGCGCCGGAAAACCGTCGAGTGGCCGCGCAGAACACCACCAGCGCCAATGTCGAACAGCACGTTTTGGCCGTCGATACCGTGCGCAAACGCGACCCTGCTCGAGCGGCTGATTGTCGATTCGAATATGCCGCGGGTGATTGTGTTCTGCAAAAGCAAGCAGAGCGTCGATCAGGTCAGCCCGCGATCTGGTGCGCCGCGGCCTGTCCGCCCAAGCCCTGCACGGCGACAAATCGCAGCAGACCCGCCTGGAAACCCTTGCCCAGTCTCAAAGAGGCAGCCTGCGCGTGCTGGTGGCAACTCGACGTCGCGCCGCGCGGGCTCGACGACATTGCCGAGCTGCCCTTTGTGATCAACTACGAGCTGCCCGCCCAGCCCGAAGACTACGTCCACCGCATCGGCCGCACCGGCCGCGCCCGCTAGCACGGCGTCGCGCATCTCGATGATGGACGAAAAACGAGCAGAAAAATGTACGAAGCCATCAAAGAGCTGACCGGCAACGAGCTGCCCGTGTCGCGCATCGAAGGCTTCGAGCCGCGCTGGGAACAGGCGCAGCAGGCCGCCGACAGGCAGCCTGAAAAACGCGACAGCCGCGAGCGCCCGCCACCCGCCCCGGCGATCGCCGCCGACGCTGTTCCCGCCAACGCCGGCGCCCAAAACTCCGACCCACCGCTTCCTGCGGCGCATCGCCGGACGCGAACAGCGCCGCCGCCGCGGCCCGCGAGCGCCCGGTCTGCGCCCTGCTGCAGCCGAACTACGGCGCGAAATAAAAGCTGCGACGGCTTTCAGGTTGCCTGTTCCCCAGATGGGGAAGGCAGCCTGAAATTTTACTAACCTCGAATCTCAAAAGCCGAATTTCATCTGAACGCCGTCATTCCGCGCAGGCGCACTACTGTCCGGAATAAAATCCCGCCACCCAAACAGAAAGGTTGCAGTCCAACGTTTTTACGGGCAAACCCAGAGCGTCAACTCAAAAACATCGGAACTGCAACCATGTACAGCATAAGCCGCTTTCAGTAAATCATCAAGCCCGTTATGAACGGACGCTTCGCCCGCCATGTCCGACACACCAGGCCGACAAACACAGTAAAGGCTTCGGCTGCCAAAACCTGTTGGTTTTGCAGCTTTACGCCCGGCATGGCCGCCAGCCAGCCTGCGCACACTCGAGCAATCCTTTACCGGCTACAGAGTAAGCAGCAACTGGCAGATCGCCCCGCCTACCTGCTCACCGGCGGTCTCGAATACCGCCGCGAAAATCCGCGAAGCCACCGTGCTGGCGCCGGGCAGCGAGTTCAACACCCGCAAAAGCAGCCACCGCCGCCGTTTACCTGCAGGACGTTTCACCCTCGGCGACAGTTGGGCGTTTACCGTCGGCGGCCGCATGACGCACAACAAAAAGACGCCTCCACCGACGCCAACAACCAAGCGCGCGCGATGCCAGAGCCACAACAAAGCCACCTTCCGCGTCGGCGCGGTGATTCGGCGACGCCTTCAGCCTGCGCGCCAACATCGCCCAGGGTTACCGCGTGCCCGACGTGCGCGAACTGTTCGTCCACAAGCAAACCCCTCGCCGGCATGCAGCTGGGTGCCGACACCATCGACGGCCGATTCGGCAAAACCGCTCACGAGCTCAAGCCCTGAATCGTCGGTCAGCCACGAACTGGGCGCGTCGGGCAAGGCCGGCCGGCTGTCCTACGGCGTCAACCTGTTCCACAACCGGATGAAAGACCGCATCACCCAAGTCAGCCGCCCCTCCGCCAACCCCGCCACCGCCGGTTTGAGCTACTACACCTTTGAAAACGTCAGCAAGGCGCGCAGCCACGGCATCGAAGCGAACCTGAACTACCGCATCACGCCGCAGCTTAGCGCCAGCTTCGACTGGACGGAGCTGCGCACCCGCAACCAGCCACCGGGCCGCGAACTCGATTTCGGCCCGCGCCGCCTGATTGCCGCCGGCCTCAACTGGCAGGCCGAACGCCTGAGCGCGGGCGTGCAGCTCAAAACGTCGGCCGCCAGCAGTATCAGGAAGGGCAGGCGTTTTCACCGCACCAAGTCCTACACACCTGACCAACCTCAACGCCGCCTACCTTCTGGGCGCGCAAAAACAAATCCGCCTCTACGGCGGCATCGACAATGTGTTCAACCGCAAAGTCGACAAAAACTCGGCAGCGACGTCGGCACCCTATTTCTACGGCGGTGTGAAATACGCTTTTAAACGCCGCTCCGCCCGCCGCGTAGTTTTCAGGGCTGCCTTGTCCCTGCGAGGCAGCCTCAGCAAAACATTGGCACGCTTAGAAAGGCCGCTTTACCAATCGCTTTGCACTTATGGGCAGAAATCGGCATTATCGCGCCGGCTGCGCGGCAGCTGCGCCGCCCGAACCCAACGAAGGAAGAAATTTGATGGAAAAACAGCATATCTCGTATTTTCAGGCTGGCGCTGCCGCCGCTGGCTTTAACTGGCGCTGCCGGCGTTTGCCGATAACAGCGAATTGGAAAACGTGAAGCGTGCGGGGTAAGAGCAGCGCCCGTGCGCCGGTAACCAGCAAAACCATTGCCCGCTCCACCGCCGTCAGCCTGCGCGATACGCTGCGCGACGAAACCGAGCGTCCAGTTCGGCGGCGGGCAAGCAGCAGCACTTCGCAATGGGTCAGCATCCGCGGCGTAGCCGAAGACCAAATCGATACTCGTAGTGGGACAACGCCACTGCCGGGCGACAGCACCGGTATTCCACCACCAGAGCCGTATGGCGCTTGATCCGGCGCTGGTAAAAATCATCGGTGTGGACAAAGGCACCGCTCGGCCAGCGCCGGAATCGGTGCCACCGCCGCATCCGCGCCACCCGCTCGATGCCGCCGACCTGCCAAGCCCGGCCGGAACGTCGGCGCGCGCATCAATCGGCGGCGTTTATTCGAATACCGGTTTTACCGCCGGCATCACCGGCCTATGCGCGCTGACGCGCCTCGATCTGCTTGCCGGCGTCAATTTCACCCGCCAGGGCGACTATAAAGACGGTAAGGGCAACAAAAATCAAGGGCACCGAAGCAGACAGCAAAGGCTATCTGGCGAAAAATCGGCTACTCTACTTGAGCCAGCCAGCTGGTGAGTGCTCAGCCACCGCCGCGAAGAAGTGGACGGCGACCGCGCCCTGCGCAATGAGTTTGCCAACCAGCCGCCGATGCGTACCGGACTTCACGCAGGACACCACCAATCTCGAATACTTCGCCGCCTGCCCTTGCCCGCGAAATCGAAGCCAATATTTTCCCGCAGCCGTATCACCGACGACAAACAGCCGCTGAACTAACGCCCCCGTACCGCCCGGCGTGCCGCCGATTATAGGAGCGGCAAAGTGCCGATGTACGGCGCCATCCGCACCACCGGCGCCAACTTCGGCCTGACCAGCGACATCGGCAGCCTGCTCACGCTCAAATACAGTATCAATTGGCGCAGCATCGCTGCGCTACAACGCCGCCAGCAGCAGCCAGAAAAAATCGACAGCGGCGTTTATCTCGAAGGCATCTGGCAGTTCAGCCCCGTTACCCTGACCACCGGCCTTCGCTACGACCGCTTCCGCTACACGCCGGAAAAAGGCGCCGCCCGCTCCGTCGGCCGCTTCAATCCCAGCATCGGCGCGGTATGGGATATCAGCCCTGACTTCTCACTCAACGCGTCCTATAGCACCGCCAGCCGCAGTCCGCGCCTGCAGGAAGCTATGCTGGCGCTCGGGTAACTTCCCGCCTGGCCGAGCGATATCAAAGCCGTCCACGCCCGCACCGCCGAAGCCGGATTCAAATTCCGCCATGCCGGATTTGCCGTTTCAGGCAGCCTGTATCGGCAGACCGTCGAAAGACACATCGCCCCCGTCAATTACGTGCTGACCAACAGCGGCAAATTCACCAACACCGGCTACCGAAATCACCGCCGCCTACCGCTGGCAGGGGCTGCACGCCCGCGCCGGCATGTCCTACAGCACCCGCGCCTGAACGGCGAAAATCGCCGACAACGCCGCGCTGGCTTTTTCCGATGGGACGCCAGTACCACGCCGGCCTGAGCTACAAATTCGCCCGCCCGCAGCTTGAAATCGGCTGGCGCGGCTGTTTCGCCCAAAGCACGCGGCTGGTGCTGCACCACCAACGCACCCGCCAAACCCCTGTCGCCACACCGCGCGGGCTACGGCGTCACGACCTGTACGCCAGCTGGCAGCCCTTTCGCCGATGACAGCCTGGAATGTCGAATTTTTCGATAAACAACGTCGGCAACAGCCAGTATTACAGCCACAGCGGACGCGATGCAGCCATCTCCGGCGGCAATGCCCTGCCTGAAAGCGGCCGCGATGTCCGGTTGGCGGTAAACTACCGTTTCTAACCGGCTTAAGGCAGCCTGAAAGCATCAAAACGGCTTTCAGGCTGCCTTTTACGCTATGATTGAAAACACTGCACGCATGGAAACCACCATGAAATATCGCGACCTGCGCGAATTTATCAAATGCTTGAAGCGCAAGGCAGCCTGAAAAGGATCGCCCATCCCGTGTCGCCGCATTTGGAGATGACCGAAATCGCCGACCGCGTGCTGCGTGCCGAAGGGCCTGCATTATTGTTTGAACACGCCGTGCGCCCCGACGGTAGCCGCTACGATTTTCCCGTGCTGGCCAAACCTGTTTGGCACGCCTGAGCGCGTGGCGATGGGCATGGGCGCGGACAGCGTGTCCAAGCTGCGCGAAATCGGGCAGACGCTGGCGTATTTGAAAGAACCCGAGCCGCCCAAAGGCATCAAGGACGCATTTTCCAAAGCTGCCGCTCTTGAAAGACATTTGGAGCATGGCGCCCAAAGTCGTCAAAAAACGCGCCCTGCCAAGAAATCGTGTGGGAAGGCGACGAAGTGGATTTGACCCGCCTGCCGATTCAGCATTGCTGGCCGGAAGATGTCGCGCCGCTGGTAACGTGGGGCTTGACGGTAACGCGCGGGCCGCACAAAAAACGCCAAAATCTCGGCATCTACCGCCAGCAGTTGCTCGGCAAAAACAAACTTATCATGCGCTGGCTCGCCCATCGCGGCGGCGCGCTGGATTATCAGGCATTCCGCAAGGAAAACCCCGACACGCCCTATCCCGTGGCGGTGGTGCTCGGCTGCGACCTGCCACTATTTTAGGCGCGGTTACGCCCGTGCCCGACATCTGAGCGAATACCAGTTTGCCGGCTTGCTGCGCGGCTCGCGCACCGAATTTGGTGAAATGCATCGGCAGCGATTTGCAGTACCCGCCCGCGCCGAAATCGTGCTCGAAGGGCGTAATCCATCCCCAATGAAACCGCGCTGGAAGGCCCCTACGGCGACCACACGGGCTAGCTACAACGAGCAGGACCACTTCCCGTGTTTACGGTGGAGCGCATCACCATGCGCGAAAACCCGATTTACCACAGCACCTACACTGGCAAACCGCCCGACGAACCCGCCGTGTTGGGCGTGGCGTTGAACGAAGTGTTCGTGCCGCTGTTGCAAAACAGTTCCCCGAAATCACCGATTTCTACCTGCCGCCGAGGGCTGCTCCTACCGCACGGCGGTGGTGAGCATGAAAAAACAATACGCCAGCCACGCCAAGCGCGTGATGATGGGCTGCTGGTCGTTTCTGCGCCAATTTATGTACACCAAATCTCATCATTGTGGTAGATGATGATGTGAACGTGCGCGACTGGAAAAGAAGTCATCTGGGCGATCACCACGCGCATGGATCCCGTGCGCGATACCGTGCTGGTGGAAAACACGCCGATTGATTATTTAGATTTCGCCAGCCCGTGAGCGGACTCGGCGGCAAAAATGGGCTTGGACGCCACCAACAAATGGCCGGGCGAAACCCTAACGCGAATGGGGGCGCGTGATTGAGCGCGATGCCGGTGTAGTGGCGAAAGTAGATTCGATGTGGGGAGTTGGGGCTTGTGATGATAGGCAGCCTGAAAGTCGGATTTGCGCTTTCAGGCTGCCTTAATCGTCAAATGAGCATATGAGTTGAGACCCAACAACTGCGCAATGCATATCAGGGTTTGCCGCCCGAGCCACCTGCTGGAAAACCCAAAGGCTGCCTGAAAAAGGGAAACTCCCATGCCCAGCAAAACCATCGTCCCCATCGCTCTGCTATTCGCCGCCGCGCTCTCCCGAGCCGAGCCGCTTTATTTCTACCGCAAAAGACAAAATCGGCGTGAAAACCGCATCAGGGCGCATAGTGATTGCGCCGGTAAAAAGTCATCGCCCACCACTACACCGAAGACAAACGCCCCATCCGCGGACACACCATAGAAATCTGTTTTTCCGAACATTTCAGCGAAAACCGCGACGATGCCATCGCTGCCGATGTGGGCGATGTATTCAGCCGCACGGGGCAATATCTATACTCGCCCATCGAGTATGACAACGGCTGCGACTACTGGCAGGGAAGGCATGCGCCGCTATGTGGAAAAAGGGCGCGTCGGCTGTGCGCCGCGACGGCAGCCGCGCCACCCGCGCAGTGGGATTTCGCCACCCGTTTGAACACGGCTATGCCACCGTCTATCGCGGCGGCTGGAAAAAGAATGGACGGACGACGAACATTGGACGCTCGCCCCCGCCGCGCCCGATGCCGTGAGCGAAGTCATCAACCAAAAAGGCGAAGTTACCGCAGGCAGCAGCCTGAAAACAGCGGCGGACGACATCAAACGAGACGGGCTGTATTACCCCAACCCCTACCGCTACACCCGCACGAGCAGCGCATCGCCGACTATTTTCAACCGCCTGACCGTGCCGCAACGGCTCACGCGCCCTGCTGCCAGAGTTCGCCCGCCGATGCAGACGAGCTGAACGTGCGTTACCAAATCGTCGAACGCCCCTAACGCCGCCCAGCCGTATTACCGCTTGCAGAGTTTTTATACCAATGGTGAGCACGCAGGCGAGAGCGCAGCGGATACCGAGTTTCTGGTGAGCGCGGACGGCAAGCGGCGGTTTGTCGCACCCTATTCGGTGATTGCCGATGAAGACGACACGCCCATCCCCTTGCCCGCTGGATACGCCAAAAAGCTGCTGCAAGTGCGGGATTATTTGCGTGAAAATCCCAAAAGCCCCTGAACCGCTTTGATGTGAACAAAAGAATTGCGCCGTTGGTGATAGGGCGTGTTAACAATCAACATTTTTGGCGGCTTTTTCGCCATAAAAATGGCATCTGCCGCGTTAAAAATACTCGCCCTATGGGCGGCATAGGCTCGCATTTTTGCCTTACATCTGCCATTTTCTGACGAAAAATCCGCTGCAAAAGTTAAATGTCATACGCCCTAGGCAGCCTGAAAGCGGAAAATTCTGTTTCAGGCTGCAATTGGGCATATTTATTATCCCGTCGATGCCGATTCGCCGCAGTACATGGTGCCCGTATCCGCACAAACTGCCCTGACTCACGGGAAAAATCACATTAAAATCCGATAGAAAAACAGTCTGGCATATCAGGGTGTGCTTGGCAAAAATATGCACGAATTTTGCTTGTAAATATTTATCCATTTAAATTCTGAGATGTTTCAGCAGGGCAGCTATTGCGCAACTTGTTTTGCGCAAGATTTTCTGTAATAATTTACAAAAATTTTTAAGAAAGTAAACAGACGTCATATTTACACTATGCTATGCCGTCATTCGTATTACCCCATCCGCAAAAATAAATCCGCCCGCAATGCGTTAAGCGCTTGCGTAATTTTTGGATGGGCATCGATTGTTTGCTTGCCATTTTGCCGGTCTGAAAACACGTTTCTATCGAACGAAAGGAAATCCATGAGTGAGAATGCCGCGCCCAAAACCGATTACACTGGTTTAAAAACGGGTACCAGGGGATGATTATCTCCATTGGTATCTTCGTTGTATTGCTGGCGGGGTTGTTGATTTATGCCAGCAACATTTCCAGCGAGATTGAAGAAGACTCCATCCAAAGTTACGTTGCCGCCGAAATGGGTAACTCGATGGCGAATTGCTGGAAAACGTCCAGCTACTCATGCTCAATACCCACCAAGACCCGCGAAGCCCCGTGGTGCAAGGTGCGTTAAAAAACGCGCCAAAAGAATCGCAAGACGTTTTTCGCGTTCGCTGCAGGGCTATCGCTGCAGGCGGCGATTATCTTCCATTGACGGTAGGCAATACTTGGTGGACGCCTTCGATAAAGGCGAGAAAAAGCCATGATGGCGGAGATGGTGAAAAATGGAAAGATTCCAAACTCATCGTAGATGCACTATCTCAAAAAGCCGAAGACCCCACTGCCGATGCTGCTCTGGTTGATGCTGTGTTATTGAGTCTGCAAAACAACAACGCCCGCTTTTACTGAAATCACCAATTTCTTTGCTGGCAGACAAGCGTGCCAAATTGGAAACAACTTTCCGCCCAATTAAAAACGTAGGTTTTTGGTATCGTGGGTGCGGTGTTGCACTCGCCCTGTTCTTGAGCTACTTCATCCGCAAACTGCTCACCGCTGACAAATTGGCAGATGAAGCGAGAAACCACCGAGATTATGGATACGGGTAACTACCGGTCTGTTCCCAGTGGACAAAAACCTGACCATCGGTTCGCAATACTCCAAGCAGCTCGAAACGCTTGATCGGCCAGAAAGGCGTAGGCGGCAAAAACTTGCTCGATGTGTTGGCCAGCTTCATCAATACCTGACTTGAACACCGCCAACGACTTCATCGGCCAGCCCTCATAATGCGCGTACCAGAGACGTTTGATCGCCTCGCTCAACCCCTGATCCGCCAAAAGTGAATATCGACGAGAAAGAGCGCTTTTTGGACTTCAATTTCCGCCGCCGTTTGATCACGGTAAGGACATTACCCGCGTGCTGGTAAACGTGGAAGATGTAATCGATGCCGTCGCTGGAACAGAAAATGGAGCAGGAACGTGAGCAAAATCGACGTGCAGCTGGAAATGCTCAGCACCATTTTTGCAGGCCGATCGCGATTCTCTGAACGACTTTATCGCCAATACCAACCGCCACATCACAGCATTAATACCGTGCTCAGGTCGCAAAGGCGAGGACAAGGGTTTCGCTGCAGGAAAGAAGTGGACGCCATTTACCGCGAAGTGCACAGTATGAAGGGCGAATCGTCCGCACTGAAATTGAGCAGCTTTACCAATATGGCGGAAAACTTGAGACCAACCTTGAACCGTCTGAAGCAGATGCCTAGCTGTCGGGTGAGAACTTTTCTCGGCCTGAGCGGTGCAGTTGGAAGAATTGATCCGCCTGAACCCGCACCATTGAAGACTTGCTGGCGAAAATCGGCGGCAATGCGCCCATCGTTCTGAGAAGGCAGCGAAGCGGCTCCGACCCGCGCAGCAATAGCAGCGAGTTACGCTATGTTTTGTTGCCGACATCGCCAAGCGCAACCACGAAAGAGCCGCCCTTCTACCCTACAGCGGCGTGGAAAGCACCGGCAGCGACGACGGTGGACGGCGTGATCGGCGAAATTACCATCCAGCTGCTGCAGCAACGCGGTAGTACATCGGCATCGAAACCCGGACGTGCGCAACAAGCGCGGCAAACGCTGCCCGTCGGCGTCCACATGAGCCTGAAAGACGGGGCGACAAATTCCTGCTGACCTTTGAAGACGACGGCAACGGCATCGATTACGACGCTATCGCCCAAAAGCAGTGAATATGGGCGAGTACACCGACTGACGAAGTGGCCAAACTCTCGACAAACGCAGTCTGCGTTGCCCTGCTGTTCAGGCCCCGGCTTCTCCACCGCCGGCAACAGCAACGAAGACGCCGGCAGCGTGGGCTGGACATTATCAAAGACCGCTGGTTTCGCCCTGAAAGGAACGGTAAACGTCGCCAGCCGCCCGCAGGGCTACACCCTTCAGCTTTACCCTGCCATTCAGGAGAAGGATTTAAAACCATGGCAAAACGCATTATGATTGTTGATGACTCCACGTTATCCGCAATCGCATTTCACCGCAGCTCAAGCACAATGGATTTTGAGTGGTGGCATCGGCATCCAACGGCGAAGAGGCCGTCGCACTGTACCGCCAGCACCGCCCCGATGTGGGTTACGATGGACTTTGACTCATGCCGAAAATGGACGGTTTTGGAATACATCTACCAGATTACCAGCATGGATGAAGACGCGCCAATATTCTGGTGATATCGCCTTGATCGGACAAGGCGACCGGCATCAAAAAGCCCTGCAGCTTGGCGCGGCGGTTTTTCTTTACAAACCGTTTTTCCGACGAAGATTTGTTCCATGCGCTGAAGAAATGCTGGAGAGTATTTCAGGCTGCCTGCACGCGGTGCTTGTGCAGGCAGCCTGAAAGCTATCGATCGAAAACTAAGGTTAGAAAATGAAGAGAAAAGAAAAGTTACAGGTATTTATCGACGGCGTGCGAAATACTTTCGCCCAAAATGATTATCGGCGAAGAATTGGTGGTCGGCACCCCTATCTGATTGAAAACAAAATTCCCTTCGGCTAAAAGACTTTTTACCGGCGTGATTTGCCATTTCCGCAGCAAAACCAGGGCGTGGTCTATTTCACCGCACCGCGCAGACACTCCGAGCGGCTCTTGCATTGATTGGCGAAAAGACACCAGCGAAGCCCCTGATGGTCGATTTCGTGGGCGAAGATGTAAGCCATGCCATTGCCGGCAACGCCCGCGGCAATTTGGTCGAAGAATTTGAAATTTGGTGCCATCGTATTGCGTGGTGCGCCCGATGAAAGTTCTGCTGCGCGCAAAGACGCTCCCTTCGTTATCCCGATTACTTGGCGCAACCGCAGCGCGCCATCGTCCATCGCCTGCGCAAAATGGTTTCAGGCTGCCCTAACCGTTTTCAATTACACGGTAGAGAGAACTATAATGATTTCATTACGGCGTTTTATGTCCCTGGTGGTAATGTTTCTCTTTGGCAGCCTGCGCGCTCCGGCAACGGCGACAGCGAAACGAAAAAGCGCATCGGCTGCGGAAACCTTGTGGAGGATACCCGCCCCCTGTGCAAAACGTATTTTTCGGAGTCCCGCGGCTTTTGCGCCCCTTTGTGATGCGGCGGATGCCGACAACCGCCATCCGGCTTCGGTATCGATATTGTTACCGCCATCGGTGACAAAACAAGGCTTTCAAGTAAACTTCGTCTCCCACACCGTTTGTGGGGTATGCTGGAAGATTTAGTATGGTGCAGACATCGCGGTTTCCGCAATTTCAATTACCGACGAGGCGTAAAACCATCGTTGATTTTACCAACTCACACTTTGAAACATCCTGGGTCTGATTCGTACTGAAAACAGCCCGATTACTTCATTGAACGACGTAAAAGGCAGAAAAGATCGCTACAGTAGTCGGCACGGTGGAGTCTCACCTTGGCTAAACTGCAGGCCGGCAACGGTACGTGTGGTTCAAAGCCCGTCTGTGTGGGAGGCAGTCCGCCAAGTGATGCTTTAAAAGAAAGCTGATGGTGCATTCGCCGACTTGGGTCCTTTGTACTATTACTCCAATAACTACAAAAGAACAAAAGCTGCGTGTAGTAAGCGACAACACCCTTGCCTAAAGAATACTATGCTTTGGCGGTGAGGTACACCGAACTGCTCAACAAGCTCAACCGCGGTTTGGAGCAAACTCGGCCGACGGCACCTACGATAAGATCTATCAGAATGAGTTCTCGGACCGAAGCCCCAAAGCGCTTCGGCACCGACACCGACATCGAACAGATAACCGGCCGCCAAAGTTTCAGGCTGCTTCAAGAAATTGAAAGCAGCCTGAAATTATCCGTCCGGCTACACGCTGCGGTGGCAGAGTGCCCGCTGCCCCGCTGCCCCGCTGCCGCATGGGGTTGATGAACGAACGTGCGCGTTTTTCAGGCTGCCTGTAAGGCCAAAACAGCCTGAAAACCATCTGCAGTTTTAGTTTACCCGCTTCCTGCCGCGCTCCGTCGCGCAAATCGGTCGAGTTCCGTTCCTGCCCAATAGTCGTAGAGAAACTGGCGGCGGCGGTTTAACAGGGCAAAGCCCCACGGCAGTATCCACCAGCACAAGCGGCGGCGGCGGCGGGTTTGGGCGGGATGCCGGCGCGGCGCAGGCGGCGTAGGCGGCCAGCGGCAGCGCCACCAGCAGCGCGGCGGCGGCGGCGAAGCGGCGGCGATAATGGCCCGGCGTCTGGCCCGCCGCCGGCGGTGTCGGCCAGGCCGATGCGCCACACCCGCATCGGCAGGGCTCGCCTCCGCGCAGCCAGTTGAGTTTGAAGTAGTAGCCACCAGCCGGCCAGCAGCAGCAGGCCGGTCAGCGGTACGGTTAAGGCGGTGGCGGCGGGGAGCAGGCGCACAATCAGGGTGTTGGCGATGCCGCAGCCAAGCCGGCAACAGCGCTGATGGCGCCGACCAGCAGGGCTTCAGTAAAGCAGCGCAGCAAAGCGGCGCATCAGAGGGGCGGGGCGGTTCACGATACTGGGGTGGGAAAAGGTTGATCAAAAACCGCCTGCAGGCAGCCTGAAAAGGAGAAAACCGGTTTTCAGGCTGCCTGCAGGCTTTTTGCTGGCGGCATCGTCTTTGACGCGGGAGTTACCATCAGGGTGTGCAGCCGGCGTTTGTCGGCGCGGGCGAGCGGTAAACAGCAGGCTGCCGATTTGCGCTTTCGCCGCGGCCGGGCAGGTGGCCGAGTTCTTCGATCAGCAGACCGCCGATGGTGTCGGCTTCGCTGCTCAATCGGTGCCGAAAAAGGCGTTGATGTCGGCACTTTCGGTGGCGGCTTTGATGCGCCAGCGTTCGGCGAAACGGAGAAAAATATTGTCGGCGCTTTCGTCTTCGTCGAACTCGTCTTCGATTTTGCCGACGATTTGTCTCGATCAGGTCTTCAAAGGCTCAAAAGACCGTTGATGCCGCCGTGATTCGTCCACCACGATCACCATATGGTTGCGCTGCTGCTGCAGCCTCGGTGAGCAGGGCGTGCAGGCTTTTGCTCTCAGTGTACGAACACGGCGGGGCGCGGGATGTTTTCCAGCCGGAAATGCTCGGGATTCAAAGTGTATTTGAGCAGGTCTTTGGATGCAGGATGCCGAGCACGTGGTCTTTTGTCATCGGCGATGACCGGAAAGCGCGAATGGGCGGTTTCAACGGCATAACCGATGATGCGCTCGATGCTGTCGGTGGTTTTGATGACGTCCATGCGCGCGCGGCTGACCATCGCGTCGCGCACGCTCATGCTGCTGAAGCGCAGCACGTCTTTCCAGTTGCTGCAGGGTGTCGGCGCCGATGGTTTGCCTGCGGCGCGCGCCCTGCTGCAGCATCTGCAGAATGTCTCGGCGCGGGCTTCGCGGCGGTGGTGGCTGAAACGGCGGCGCAGGCGCCTCGAACAGGCTTTCCGGGTTTGCCGGCGGTATCCATCAGTCGCGCTCCCTGTGCGTAAGGGTCGGGATAGCCCATTTGGGCGGAGCAGACGGGTTTCCAGCGCTTCCATGTCTTCGGCTTCCGGCGTCGTCGATATGGTCGTAACCACATCAGATGGTGCCGTGTACCGCCAGATGGGCGCAATGCTGGGTCAGGGTTTTGCCTCGCTCGGCGGCTTCGCGGGCGACGACTTGCGGGCAGATCAGTAAATCGCCGCGCAAGATGCCGCCGTCGTCTTCCGGCGGCAGGATTTCACCTTCGTTCAGCGCAAAGCTGAGAACATTAGTGGCGTAGTCTTTGCCGCGGTAGTCGCGGTTACAGGCGCGGGCTTCGGCTCGTCCAAGAGCAGCAGGCCGATTTGCGCGGGCGCCGTCGCTCTGAGCGCCTCGCCAGATCCAGCGGCGCCACTGCTGCGCGGCAGGCAGGCCGGGAAAGCGCGCGGATCTCTCGCCAGCAGCCGAAACGCGCTGCAGATGCGGTGCAAAAGCGATATTGTTTGGCTTTTTCATGGTTGGTTTGGGCGCGCGGGAGCCGCGTTTCGCACCGTGGAAAAACGGCTTTCAGGGCTGCGCGGATGTTTTCAGGCAGCCGAAAAAGATTAAAAGCAGGCTTCGCCGAGCGGCCGTTCGCGGGTCAGCAGAAAGACGAAACCGTCGCCGCCGCTGGTGTCGAGAGCCAGACAAAGGGCAGCTCGGGAAAAGGCGGCTTTCGAGGCGCTTCACGGTTGCGGCCGATTTTCCACCAGCAGCACGCCGCGCGGTTTGAGCAGGGCGGCGGCCTGGTCGAGACGCGTCGCACCGCGTCCAGCCCGTCTTCGCCGCTGCCCAGCGCGATTTCCGGCTCGCACAGGTATTCTTTCGGGCAGTCGGCCACCGATCTCAGCATCGACATAGGAGCGGGTTGAGACAATCAGATCGTACGCGCCGTCCAGCCCCTCAAACAAATCGGTGTGAATCGGCATGATGCGCCTCTTCCAGCCCGTAGCGCTCGGCACCGAGTTGCCGCCGCTCCACGCGTCCAGGCCGATATCGGCGGCGTCGATTTGCGCGGCAGGATAATGGTGCGCCATCTGCACCGCGCTATGTGACAGCCGCTGCACGGTGCCGTCGAGCGCGGTGCGCAGCTCTTCGATGTTCCAGCCACGGCAGCAGCGGTTCGCCCAAGAGTTCCGCTGATAAAACGAGCGCAGCGCACCAGCGCTGCTCCTGTCCGCATAAAATCAACTCGCCCTGCCACGCTTCATTGGTGATGAGCGGGCGGGATGCGCTCGAGCACGCGGCGCGCCAGCACCAGACACCGCCCTCCGCCTCCTGCGGCAAAAGTTCGGCATCCAGATGGGCGGCTCGAGCGTATCGGGTGACGGCAGGTGCAGCGCATTGCAAAATCAGATAGAGCGCCTCGTCGGCCAGGCATTGCCGCTGCCGTGGCCGAAAACGCCCGACACTGAGTAAAAACGGCTGACGGCAAAGCGCAGCAGGGTCGCGCACGGTTTTCAGGCTGCCTCGCGGCGGCAAACAATTCCCGCATCTGGGCGGCGGTGGGGTCGGTGGTCGCAGCCCGGCGGCTCCGTGGAAAACGGGCGATTATAGGGAATGTCTGCCGCATCCGCCACGCATGCGACGGCCTGAAAGCCCTGTCTCGCCTCCCTTTCAGGCTGCCGGTACGACGGCGTCGGCCCGGATTGTATATAATGCCGCGCATTCCGGCCGCGTGCCGGACGGTTCGTTCAACCCCATCAACCCGATGAAAAGGACATACGGATTGCGAAACACAACCGCACTCCGCTTTGCCGGCGCACTGGTCAGCCGTTTTCGCCCTGCCGCCTGCCAGCAGCAGGTCTCACCACTGCTGCAGCTTCCGGCGCTGCAGCTCCGGCCCTGCCGCTCTGGCGGCGCTTCTGGCGCTGCACCCGCCGCCTCTCGGTGCCGCCGCCCCGCCGGCTTGGATACCCGAAAGCGAAACAGGTCCAGCCATCTGATCGGCACGGAAGCTGGGCAACCGCCGGTGGTGGCCGAGCTCGAAAAGCAGCGGCGTCGAAAGTCGACGCAAAGTCCTGGCTGAAGCCATCGCCGAGAGCCTGGATGGCAAACCTTCTAAAATCAGCGAACAGCAGGCGCAGCGGCTCCGAACTCCTGAGCAAGAAAGCCGCCGAAGTAGCCGAGAGCCGGTGAAGCCAAAGCCGCCGGCGAGAGATTCCTGGAAGAAAACAAAGGTAAGGAAGGCGTGAAGACCACCGCTTCCGGCCTGCAGTACAAAGTCAACAGAAAGACGCAGCGGCGCACGGGCCGCCAAAAGGCGACAGTAGTATCCGTGGATGAATGCGAAGCGCCGCCCTGACCAACGGCGGGCGCAATCGACACCAACACAGCGCCAAAGACCGCTTTTGCCGTACCGCGTGGACAACACCGTAATCACGTTGCTGGATCGAAGGCCTGCCACAGCTGATGAAAGAAGGCGGAGAATACACCCTTTCTACATCCCCGCCAGCCACCTGGCCTACGGCGAGCGCGCGCGCCCAGCCCGAAAATCCCCGCCGCTAATTCCAGTAGCTGGTGTTTTGAGCATCAAAAGTCAACAAAAGTGGAGGCGCAGCGACTGCTGCAAGGCGTGCAGCAACAGCAACAGCAATAAGCCACCCAAACCGGCAAAGCAGAAAAACGCCCGCGAGCTTTCGCGGGCGTTTCTCGCGCTCAGGTTGCCAAGCGGAAGCTGCAATAAAAGCAGCCTCGAGCAGAAAACCGCTTTCAGCTGCTTTTGCTGTCCGATTTTGTAGCGGCAGAGCGGCATTGCGCAGCACAGTTTCGCTTTTTCGCGGACGTTGTCTTCGGCAACCTGCTGACCGACTGGGATACGAGTTCGCGTATCTGCTGCTGCGCGTGTGTCGCTGCCGGTGAAGGCGGCGCGGTAGTGCTATGCCGGCGGCGGCGGAGCGCGGGCGCGAAAGTTCGGCTTCGATGTGGCTGGTGTAGTAGTCGCGTGAAGCTGTTTTTCTGCGTAATAGCTGGTGCTTAGGCTGAGATGTACGCGCTGCCGTTGCCGGAAGTCTTGGCAGACGCCGTTGCGTGCGGTGTGGCAGAGCCTAGTGGCTGAGCCGCGCATGCCGAATTCGCAGAAAGTCAAAACTGCGGGCACGGGCAAGTTCGGCGCGGCATCTTCGGGGCGGTGCGCGGTTGTGAGAGCTTGCCGATATTGAAGATGGCATGGCGGCCAGGCACAGCCGGCGGCGTTTACCAGCACGGAGAGATCGCACAAACGTGATCGAAAGCGGCATCAGGTGCGTTTTGACATCAGCACAGCCTGGAATTCGGTCAGAGTGCGCTCGGCTAAGCTGGTTTCGTTGAGTTCAGTGGTGCTGCGCTCGGCAAGCGACATAGCGGGTTTGGCCGTCCAAATCCTGATAGGGGCGCCACAGTTCTTTAGCGGCGGCGCCGTGGGCGGCGGGAACAATGCTGCGGCCAGTACGGCGGCTTTTGGGGGAATGCGGACATGGTTTCTCCTTGGTTTCAGGCTGCTTTCAGGCTGCCTGATCGTAGAAAAGCAGCCCTGAAAACGTCTTTTCAGGCTGCCTGCGCTTACCAGCCTTTGTGCCGGATCAGGCTGTCGATTTGCTGCTGGGCTTGAGCGCAGGCCTTGGTTCAGAAGGGCGCTGAGGTTGTCGTCTTCGGGGTGTAGTCCACCAGTTTGCTTTGACTACGTCGCGGGCAATGCTGTAAACGTTGCCGTAGCCGTCGATCAGGCCGGCTTTTTGCGCTTCGATGCCGGTGTAGATGCACCGCTGAAGAGATCAGGTTTTCGGCTTTGAGGCGTTTGCTGCGGCTCGCGCACGGCTTTGATGAATTGTTGTGGATCTGGTCGAGCATCTGCTGCCAGATGGCCTGCTGCTGCGGGGTTTCGGGCACGAAGGGTCGCCCATGTCTTGTTGCTGCTCCGGCGATGCGGACGCGGCGTTTGATGCCGAGTTTGTCGATCAGGCCGGTCAGATCGAAGCTGCCGCCGATCACGCCGCCGATGCCGACCAGGCTGGACGGATCGGCATAGATTTTTGTCGGCGGCGGCGGCGATGTAGCAGCAGCCTGAAGCGCAAACGTCTTCGGCAACGACGTAAACGGAATATTCGGATGCTCGGCTTTCAGGCGGCGGATTTCGGCATAGGCGATATTGGAAACGACGGGCGAGCCGCCGGGGGCTGTTGGCGCGGATGATGATGGCTTTGGCTTTTAGTGTTGGCATAGGCCGCTTCCATGCCTTTTGCGCATTTCCACCTGGTCTTTGTGCGGATTGCCGCCGATTTGGCCTTCGAGGCGGACAACGGCGGTATGCTCGCTCGTGGCGGCGGCAAAGGCGGAGTTCGCGGTTTTGGCCTTTGCCGAATACCCAGCGCCAGCACCAATAGGAAAACGCCGAGCTTGATAAAGCGCCAGATGTTGCGCCGCATGGCGCTCGCGGCAGCTGTTCGTGGTAGGCGGCGAGCGTACGCGGTTGAGGGTGTTTTTGTTCCCCAGCCGCCGCTTGCGCTGCTTCTTCAGGTTCATCGGCTGGCACGTCGGGGCGGTTGATGCGGTAGTTCATTGTCGTTTGCTCGCTGCTTGGAAAAAGGCGCATTGGGATAGCGAAAACGCGCGCGCCGGTTTTCAGGCTGCTGGCAAAGCGGCGCGCATCGGGCGCAAGGTAGCCTGAAAAGGGCGGCGGGCGGGGCGGCGGACGGCATGAGCCCGCCGGCGGCTTTCGCTATACAATGCGCCGTTTTTCCCACAACGGAGCGCGCCGAGGTTTTATCGGTGCCGGCCGCTCATCTGGTGCTGGCCGATTGCTTTTTCGGACTGGTCGGCAACGTGAAATCGGCGTTGCTGCCCGTCCGCCACGCCGCGTTCAAAGACGGGCTGCCGGTGTCGCCCGAATTTGCTTTCGGCTGGCTGTGGTGCTGCTACCAACGGCGGCATGGCGCGCATGGTGGGTTTGACTTTTGCTGTCGGTGCTGGCGCAGTCGCGGTCGGCAGCGCGCGGGCGGATGCTGGTGGTAAACGGCTGGCGCGCAGACGGCGCTCTTGATTGTGGCGGTGTTCGCCGCGCCGGCGTGCTGTGGCAGTGGCTGTGGGCGTTTGCCGACTTTGCGCTGGGCGGCTGACAGTGTCTTTTGCCGACCCGCGCCATCTGGCAGTCGCTATCTGCCAGCCGTGGCTGCTGCTGCCGGCTTATTCCGCCTGGCGCGAGTACGCTGTTTGCGCCGCGCTGCCGTCGAAATGCCGCCGGTGGTTGATGCCGCCTGTCGAGCCGCTGGAATAGGGCGTTTGCGGCGCGAGATGCCAGGCTGCCTGAAAAGCAATCAGGCAGCCTGAAACCGCGGAAGCACAATGAACATTACCGTATTGGCTGTCGCGGCAAAATGCCGCGCGCTGACTTTGGACAAGCGGTCCGAATACGCCAAGCGCTTCGGCCGCGACATCCGCTATACGCTCAAAGAAATCAAGCCGCAAAAGCGCGGCGGCGGCATCGGCGCCGAAGCAGGGCATGCGGCGGAAGAAAAGCGCATACTCGAAGCGCTGCCGGAAAAACGCGCTGCTGGTGGCGTTGACGACGCGCGGCGAAGCGCCGACTTCGTGCAGCTGGCGCAGCATCTGAAAAACTGGCAGCAAAACGGCGAACACGTCTCGCTTTTGTCATCGGCGGCGCCGACGGCACGAGCGACGCGCTCAAATCCCGCGCCCGCCTGCTGCCGCGCCTGTCCAGCCTGACCCTGCCGCACGGCATGGTGCGCGTGCTGCTTACCGAGCAGCTCTACCGCGCGGTGTCGATACTCAACAACCATCCCTACCACCGCGAATAGGCGGCATGAGCAGCCTGTACAGGTTTTCAGGCTGCTTTTGCCGTTGTTTGAGTTAACAAAACCCGCCGTATCGGGCGGGTGCAAACGGGCAAACAATTAAAGCCAGCGCTTTCACTTTGGCAGCCACGGCTTTTGTGGCGGGCGGCTTTTGTTTTTGTGGAACACGCCTTTGTCGGCAATGCGGTCGATCACTTTAACAGACTGGCGATAACTTCTTCGGCAGCGGCTTTGTCGCCGGCTGCAACGGCTTTCAACACTCACCGCGCTGCGTGGAAGGCGGTGCGCAGGCTGGCGTTGTGGGCACGGTGTTTCACGGATCGACGGGCGCGCTTGCGGGCTGGTGCGCTATTTACCAGCAAGTTCTTACTCCTAAATACAGGGTTTAATGGTTTAATAAAAACGCGGCATTCTAAACATCCGCCTCGCACATTGGCAAGCAGTTTGTCGTCGTTTTCCGCGCCTCGAACTGCTTGCGCGGGCAAAAAGCGGCGTCCAGGCGCAACACATAAAGCGCGCGGGCAGCCAAAACGCAAATCCGTTATTAAGAAAGTGCAAAATACTGCTAGAATCCGCCGTTTTTATCTTTAACGCCGCCGCGTGCCGAGTTGCCATGTCCTCGGCAAGCCGCGTTCCCGTCTCGAAAAGCTCGCCGAAGCCTCCCGATGCCCTGATGGAGCAGGGGTGCGCTGTGCACCGTTGAAGACGCCTACGCCGGCACCGAGCAGGAACAGCCGATTTTCGGCGAGCCGGGCATGCCCGCGCAGCAGGTGTGGCAGCAAAGCCAGGTAACGGCGCTGTTTGATACCGCCGCCGATCCTGCCGCCGCGCTGGCCGCCGCCGCCGAACAAATCGGCATTGCCCTGCCCGAGTGGCGGCTCGAAGAGCTGGAAGAGCAGGGCTGCGCGGCATCACCCAGTCGCAGTTCGACCCCATCCAAATTTCCCCGCGTCTGTGGATTACCCCCACCTGGCACGATTCGCCCGACCCGGAAGCGCTGAACCTGCGCCTGGATCCCGGCCTGGCTTTCGGCACCGGCAGCCATCCCACCACCCGCCTGTGCCTGCGCTGGCTCGACCAAAACCTGGCCGGCGGCGAGCGTGTGCTCGATTACGGCTGCGGCTCCGGCAGTCTCGCCATTGCCGCGCTCAAGCTCGGCGCCGGCGAAGCAACGGGTGTCGATATCGACCCGCAGGCCGTGAAAGCCGCCCGCGCCAATGCCGGGCAAAGCGTTCCAGGCTGCCTTCGGCACGCCGGACGAGCTGCCCGAAGGCGAACAATACGACATCGTACTGAGCCAACATCCTGGCCAATCCGCTGCGGATGCTCGGCAGCATGCTGGCGCAGCGCACACGCGGCAGCCGCATCGTCCCTTTCCCGTATTTTGCAGGAGCAGGCCGAAGAATTGAACGCGGTTTTACGCCGAATGGTTCGACATGCAGCCGGCCGTCTGCGACGAAGGCTGGCAGCTTCAGCAGCCTGCGAAAGCGATAACAACAGGCTTTAAAGCGCTATGAGACGAAATCAAAATCAACTGTCCGGATTGCGGCAAGCCGCAAAGCCAGCCGCGCAACCCTGGTCAAAACCCAGGGGCATGGTCTGTAAAGACTGCCATCATATGTTCCGCGTGCTCTAGCAAACCGGCAAAAAGCAATAAAGCAGTAGAGACCGTGTTGTGCCTCTGAGGGCCGCCCAAGCCGGCAAAGCCGCGCCCAGCAGCCTGAAAAAGCGAATCCGGCCGCCGAGCCAAAGCCGGCAGCCGGCAAAAAACGCAGCGGCCAGAGAATACCGCATCCCCAAAAGCCCAGCCGGCTGGCAAAGCCGCGGCGCAGAGCCAAGCGCACCGAGTTTGCCGAAGTGAAAGCGCGCCGTTTGCCTCAACCTTGCTCGAGCGCGAAGAGCAAACCGCTAACGTGCCGCAGCTGCTGCCGGCAGAAAACGGCACCCGCATGCAGGCACGCACCCCGCAGGGCGAGAACATCACCATCCATACCGACAATCTGGGTGTTCACGCTGGTGGCGATCCCGCCGCCCCGCAGCCGCTCTCGCCCGCCGTGCCCAACCAGCCGCCGTCCCTGCCCGCCCCTGCCGCCGGCTGCCACCCACGAAATCAACTGGACCATTGCCACCATCGCCGCACTTTGATTGTGTCTGATTCTCCAGCTCTTCTATCTGATGATGATGTTCCCCAAACATTAAAGCCAGCAGCCTGAAAAGCCCCGAAACTCTTTTCAGGCTGCTTTTCCGACTATGAAGATGCGCCAGCGCTGCCATTACCATTGGTGTAATGGCGTTCAGCCCATATTCCCCCGCTTTTATTCACAACTACCGGTCTTTTGCCATGAATCCTGTCCGCCGTTACTTTATCCCTGCTTGTTTTCTACCCTGCTGTTTATAGCCCTGGTGGCTGCCGCAGCATCTGCTGAGCCGGCAAGCCGCCAATTCGGCGTAGCCGCCTTTTGTGTTTTCCTTTGCCGCCGCCTTCGCCCAAATCGCCTGTTTGGCACTTTATCTGCGCGCCCGAGCCATCGCACAGGCGCAAAACGCCCGTCCGCCGCAATCAAAATGACAAAACGGCAGACTGCTGCCGCAAACACGCCATGTCCGCCGCATTTTTCGGCAGCCTGAAAATATTTTTAGGATATTTTCATTTTTATTCATTAACTTATTTATGCAAAACTGGCACCGCAAAAGCTTAATACCTTGCAAGCAAAGATACTTGCCGAAACCAACCCGCAGCACCGCACGGCAAGATATTCATTCACACAGGTGCTGTATTTTTATCTGGAGATAAAACATGAAAGCAATCCAAAAAGGTTTCACCCTGATCGAAGCTGATGATCGTAATCGCCATTATCGGTATTTTTGGCCGCCATCGCCCTGCCGGCTTACGGCAAGACTACATCGCTCGTTCGCAAGCTACTGAGGGCTTTTAAAGCTACTTCTGGTATCCAGTCTGATATTGCCGCTATTTTATGCTGATACCAATACGCTGCCTGATAGCACCAATGAGCCGCTGAAAACTGCAGCAGCAGAACTGAGTGGTAAATATTTTGCCAAGAATACCGTGACTGTGGCTGCTGGCGTAATCACCGTCCCTTCAATGCTGGTGCTAACAGCGGTAAGAACTTGATTATCACTCCTACTGCTAATGCCGCCAATGGTCAGATTACTAAGCGGACTTGTGCTGGTACTATTGAAAAATCCCGTCTGCCTTCTTCTTGCCAGATAATTGGTTAGAAGGTGTGGATAAAGAAGCCTGCTACACAGGGCTTCTTTCCAAATCAAGAATCTATTTATTAAAGAGAATAATGATGAAAAACATACACAGGATGAGCCGTGGTTTTACCCTGATTGAACTGATGATTGTAATTGCTATTGTTGGGATTTTGGCAGCGATTGCTCTGCCTCTTATCAGGATTATGTTGCCCGTGCTCAGCGCTGGAAGCAATAAAATCTGTGGAGGATTAAAACCGATATCGGTGCCTAGCTAGTGGCAAACAGGGAGTGTTTCCTGTTGCTGGAAATCCCTGTTATGAGTGCTGCAGGGCGCTTAAAGGAAAGTATTTTTCTGCTGGCGGGTGCAAGTACAGCCGAATAACGGTATTATCGTTGCAACCTTTGATAAGGTGCCAATTCTGGTAAAACCGTAGTCGTGGTTCCAACTCCAAATCCGAATAACGACAGATCATTACTTGGCGGTGTGAAGGAACCGCAGGAAAAGACTCGTTTGCCGAGTACTTGTCAGTGATATAGCAATACTTTTGTAATTAGAGGTGTAATGAAATTCAGATTCAAGGTGGCTGGAATCCATTTATTGTGTTCTGCTTGCTGGTTGCCTTGTGCGGACTGTATTTAGTCTTCAATGTTCGCATCCGGATCCACTGCAAAAGCAGTGGGCGTTACCCGTATTTTCTTGATAATGCTGGGTATTGATGTGGTGTTGGGTCCTTTTACTCACTCTTTGATTGTTGCCAGCAGTAAAGAGACGTTAAAAATTTGACTTACTTGTAATTTTAATTATTCAGTTTTTCTGCTTTATCTTTTTACGGCATGTATAGCATTGCTATTAGTCAGCCAGTATATTTAGCATTTGATAAGTAAGATTCGAAATAGTGCAGGCGATACGGTTTCTCGCGATTCTGCTAAGGTCATACTTCCGGAGTACCAAAATAACCCATGGTTTTCTCCGCAGTGGCTTGCCGTTCGTCCTTATAAAGATGTAGCTGAGCAAAACGAGCGCACTTTTCTTGAACTCAAGAAGGTATCAGTCCTGCTATGCAGGCTGATCTCTATCAGCCGATAGACGGTGGCACATGGCGTGAAATACACAGCACACTTTGGATGAGCTGGAAAATACACGACACACAACAAGTCCGCAAATTCTCGCCACTCACCCTGAGGCTGACAGCTACCAGCCGCTGAAAGCGCCGGCGGTGGATATGGCGGTTTTGCTGGATAGCAAGCAGGAGAAAAATCATTGCCATCGTTGATTTGCGCCCATGGTAATGATGGTGGCACGGGCATAACGGATATTTGTACCGGAAGCGCATGGCAAACATCCGCTTTTTGCTGTTTGCGCGTTTCAGGCAGCCTGAAAGACGTTTCAACGTAAAAACGCCATACTGCGCCCTTTTTCAGTAGTGTTTTGTTTTCAGGCTGCCTGAAAAACTGTTTGGGAATATTTGAATGAACTTCCACGCCGATTGGTTTCCCGCTTTCGCTCTTGTGGGCGGCTGTGTTGTGGCTGGCGCCCTGGCGGCACGCTAAGCTTTGGCGCTGCGTGCTGCTCGGTCGTCACCGCAATCGAGCGGTGCTGCATTGCGGCTGCGGCAGGGTTTGCCTGGCTACTGCGGATCGATATCCAGGCCGGGCATATGGCGGATGGATTACCATTTCCTCAGTCAGATCTGCGTGTGCCTGATGGTGGTGCGCCGGCGGCTTTTGGATCGGCTCGGCCTGGGCGCTGCCGTATGCGCTGCTGCAACGAGCATGCGATGCTCGCGGCGCTGCCTTTGAATGTGCTGGCGGTGGTGCTGCCGGCCTGCGTGGTGAGCGTGAGCGTGCGCCGCTGGGGTGAGCAGGCTTTCACCCTAAGCATTTGTTTATCTATATTTTATTTTTGGTTTTGCTGCTGCCGCTGTGGGCATGCTGCTGGCCGGCACGCTGGTTACGCTTCTCTTTGCTGTGGGCGGGCGTGTTTCCCGCTGCGGTGTTGCGCGAATCGGTGTATCCAGTGTTTTTCCTGATTTCGTGGGGCGAAGGATTCTTAAACGGCATCTTTACCGCCGTATTCGTTTTCGTTGCTGCCGCAGGTGCTGCGAAAACGTTTGACGACGCGCGCTATCTCGGCGGCGGACCGCAGATTTGGAAATAATGCCTTTTTCAGGCTGCCTTTGCGATAATAGGCAGCCTGAAAACCTGTTGAGGACTGTGTTTATGTATCTTCCCCATAAAAAAGCGGCCCGTGGCTGCCGTGGCTGGCCGGGTTCGCGCTGATTGCCGCGCTGGTGCTGTTTTTCCACCTGCTGCGCGATATCCTGATGCCTTTTTATCATCGCCGCGGTGCTGGCTCATATTCTGAATCCATTGGTGAGCCGGATTGAAAAAGCACGGCATCAAGCGGGGTAGGGCGGCGATGTGGGTGATGCTGTTTGGTTTTGTGCTGACGGCGCTTTTGCTGGTGATTGTGCCGATGCTGGCGGGCAGATTCAGAAGATTGTGTTGCTCATTCCACAGATGGCCGATTATATGCAGCACACCGCGCTGCCGTGGTTAAACTACCATCTGGGGCAGCATCTGACTTTGGATGCCGACACCATTTCTGCTGGGTGCGCAATAACGCGCAAAAACATCAGCCGGCAACTGCAACGGGCGATGCCCATGCTGCTGCAGCGCGGCTCGTCGCTGGCTGTCGGCCTAAGCAATCTGCGTGCTGCTGCCGCTGCTGCTGTATTACTTTTTGCCTCGATTGGGCGCGCTGGGAGGACGGTATCCGCAAAATGGTGCCGCGCCGCTATCTGGCCGCCTATAACCGCGTCGGCGGCAATATCGATAAAGTGCTGGGCGCCTTTTGCGCGGGCAGCTGCTGGTAATGCTGATTATGGGGGCTGCTTTACGGGCTGGGGCTGATGCTTACCGGTTTGGAATCCGGCTTTGCCATCGGTATGGTGGCGGACTGCTGGTGTTTGTGCCGTATTTGGGCGCGTTCACCGGCCTGCTTCTGGCCACTTTGGCGGCGCTGCTGCAATTCGGTTCGTGGCACGGCTTGCTGACGGTGTGGGCGTGTTTGCCGTCGGTCAGTTTTTGGAGAAGTTTCTTTATCACGCCGAAAATCGTTGGCGACCGCATCGGTTTGTCGCCGTTTTGGGTAATTTTTCTTTCGAGTGGCTTTCGGCCAGATGATGGGCTTTGCCGGCTGCTACTCGCGCTGCCGCTGGCTGCGGTGTCGATGGTGCTGCTGCGGGAAGCCAGCAGCCACTACTGGCGCAGCAGTTTCTACCGCAGTAGCCAGTAGGCGGCCTGAAGCCGGAACCGGCGCCCGCATGATTCGGCGGACGCCGGTTTTGGTTTCAGGCTGCCTAAACGGGCAGAACGAATGCGATGCAGATTAAGCCGAATCGAAAACAGGCAGCCTGAAATTCAGGCTGCCCATGTTTTGCTTTTACTAAGGGATTAGCGTTTGTCTTCGGCAACGAAGTCGCGGCGCGGGGAGCCAGTGTCAGAGCTGGCGCGGGCGGCCGATTTTCTGGCCTTCGCTGATCATTTCGTGCCAGTGCGAAATCCAGCCGACAGTGCGGGCGAGGGCGAAGATAACGGTAAACATGGACACGGGGATGCCGAGCGCGGAAAGTACGATGCCGGAGTAGAAATCGACGTTCGGATGCAGTTTTTCTCGATGAAGTAGGGATCGCTCAGGGCGATGCGTTCCAGCTCCATCGCCAGTTTGAAGCGCGGATCATCGTGCAGGCCAGCTCGTTCAGCACTTCGTCGCAGGTCTGCTTCATGATGGCGGCGCGGATCCATATTGCGGTACACGCGGTGGCCGAAGCCCATCAGGCGGTATTTCTTGGCTTTGACGCCTTCCATAAAGGAGGCTACGTTGGAAACGTCGCCGATTTCGCCAACATGCTGAGCACGGCTTCGTTGGCGCCGCCGTGGGACAGACACAGGCTGGCGATGCCAGCGGCGATGCAGGCGAAGGTTGGCGCGGAAGAGCCGGCCAGACGCACGGTGGAGGTGGAGGCGTTTTTGCTCGTGGTCGGCGTGCAGGATGAAGATGCGGTCGAGCGCGCGCAGAACAGGGTTGGGTTCCGTAGTCTTCGCAGGGGTGGCAAAACATCATGTGCATGAAGTTTGCGGTGTAGGAAGGTCATTGCGCGGGAAATTGAAGGCAGGCCGTTGGAATAACGGTAGCACATGGCAGCAATGGTGGGGATTTTGGAAATCAGGCGGTAGATGGCGACCTTGCGGTGTTCGGGATCGGCGATTTCCAGGCTGTCCTGATAGAAGGCGGACAGGGCGCCGACTACGCCGACCATCATAGCCATGGGGTGGGCGTCGCGGCGAAACCGCGGAAGAAACCAAGTAAGCTGTTCGTGCACCATGGTATGGCGGGTAACGGTGTTGACGAAGGCTTTTTTCTGTTCTTTGGTGGGGAGCTCGCCGTAAATCAGCAGATAGCAGACTTCGAGATAGTCGCTGTGTTCGGCAAGCTGCTCGATGGGGTAGCCGCGATAGTAGAGCAGGCCTTTGTCGCCGTCGATAAAGGTGATTTTGGATTCGCAGCTGGCGGTGGACACAAACCGGGATCGAGGGTGAACATGTTGGTGCTGTTTGCAGCGCACGGATGTCGATGACATCGTTGCCTAATGTGCCTTGCGGTACCGGCAGTTCGATGGTGTCAAAGCCTGCGCCTTGCAGTTTTACGGTGTTGGACATCTCTTGCTCCTATAGGTTTTTACTTGGAAGGGAACAGGCAGCCTGAAAGCGGAAAAGACTTTACGGCTGCCTGATCCAGCAGCGGCTCGAATTCGGGGCGCTCGGGTTTCTGGTGTTGGTTGACCAGGGCAAGGAACTCTTGGTCGGGCAAATCCAGAATTTCCACAAACACGGCGAGTTCGTCGTCGCTGAGGTGCTGGAATCGGGTAGCCATGAAGCGGCCGGAGCAGGATATCGAGCTCGAGCAGCCCGCGGCGGGTGAGAAAAGCGGATGCGCCGTTTTAGCGGTGTCGTCAGGTGTGCCATAAATCTGTCCGTTTGGGGGCGGGATATCGGGTTTTCTTTTTATTGCGGCAATCAGCTTTTGCTGCGTAGTGTTTTCAGGCTGCCTGCATGAACGAGCGCGGGGCAGCCTGAGAATTTTACACTGCCCGTTTGAGCATGATTTCTTTGATTTTTGCCGATGGCGCGGGTGGGGTTGAGGTGTCTCGGACAAACATCCACGCAGTTCATAATGGTGTGGCAGCGGAACAGGCGGTAGGGGTCGTTCAGGTTGTCCAGACGCTCGTTGGTGATGGTGTCGCGGCTGTCGGCGATGAAGCGGTAGGCGTTCAAACAGGCCGGAGGGGCCGACGAATTTGTCGGGGTTCCACCAGAACGACGGGCAGGAAGTGGAGCAGCAGGCGCAGAGAATGCACTCGTACAGGCCGTCGAGTTCGGCGCGCTCTTCCTGGGTTTGCAGGCGCTCTTTAAGCGGGTCGGCGGGGTGTCGTTGACCACATAGGGGCTTGATGGAGTGGTATTGCTTTGAAGAACTGGGTCATGTCCACGATCAAATCGCGAATAACCGGGCAGGCCGGGCAGCGGGCGCAGCACGATGGGCTGTTTCAGGCTGCGGATGTCGGTCAGGCAGAGCCAGGCCGTTGCGGCCGTTGATGTTCATGCCGTCGGAACCGCAGATGCCTTCGCGGCAGGAGCGGCGGAAGGACAGGGTGTCATCTTGGGCTTTGAGCTTGACGATGGCGTCCAGCAGTTTGACATCGGTGGGTTCGATTTCCAGTTCGTAGTCTTTCATGTACGGCTTGGCGTCCACGTCGGGATTGTAGCGGTACACTTGCAGGCGGATTTTTCCATTTGGCGGGTGTTCCTTGTCAGATCCGGATTTGCTGTTTCAGGCTGCCTGAAAGGTTTTGCAGGCTGCCTGAATCTTTCTGGCAGTTTTTAATCTGTAAACGCGTTTGGCGGGCTTGATGTACTCGACCGTCAGCGGCTTGGTGTGAACCGGGTTTGTAGGCCAGACGGTTGTCGGCGGAGTAGAAACAGCGAGTGTTTCATCCAGTTTTCGTCGTCGCGATCGGGGTGGTCGTCGGAAGCGTGGGCGCCGCGCGATTCTTTGCGCGCTTCGGCGGCAAATCACGGTGGCCTGGCCACTTCCATCAGGTTGTCCAATTCCAGCGCTTCGATGCGGGCGGTGTTCCACACCTGGCTCTTGTCGCCGATTTCGGTGTTTTTGAACGCTCGACCAGCGCCAGCACTTTTTCCACGCCTTCCTGCAGCAGCTTTGTCGGTGCGGAATACGCCGGCATGGGATTGGACGGTGCGCTGCAGCTCGCCGCGCAGGGGCGGAAACGTCTTCGCCGCCGGGTCTGGTTGTTCAGGCGCTCAAGCGCTGGCGGGTCAGCTCGCCCGCATCGGCGAGCAGCGGCAGCCATTCTTCGTGTTCGCCGATGTATTTGATCATGCCCTGTCGCCGGCGGATTTGCCGAAGACCACCAAGTCCAGCAGCGAGTTGGTACCCAGGCGGTTGGCGCCGTGCACCGAAGCGCAGGCGCATTCGCCGGCGGCATACTGAGGCCGTTGACCACCACTTCGGGATTGTCGCCCTGCGGCACAACCACTTCGCCCAGATAGTTGGTGGGGATGCCGCCCATCATATAGTGGGTGGTCGGCACCACCGGAATCGGGTCTTTAATCGGGTCGATGCCGGCAAACTGGATGGAAATCGCGGATGCCGGGCAGCTTTGGACATGATTTTCTCGGCGCCGATGTGGTCGATTTTCAGCAGCACGTGGTCTTTAGTTTTTACCGCAGCCGCGTCCTTCGAGAATTTCCATCGCCATGGCGCGGGAAACCACGTCGCGCGAAGCCAGGTCTTTTACAGTGGGGGCGTAGCGTTCCACAGCGCTCGCCGTTGGCGTTGAGCAGATGCCGCCTCGCCGCGCACGCCCTTCGGTAATCAGCACGCCGGCACCGGCCACGTCGGGGTGGAACTGCCAGAATTCCATGTCTTCCAGCGGAATGCCGGCGCGGGCGCAGATGCCCAAGCCGTCGCCGGTGTTCATAAAGGCATTGGTGGACGAAGCGTAAATACGGCCGGCGCCGCCGGTAACCAAAACAACACGGCTTTGGCGTGGAAAGATGTAACTTCGCCGGTTTCCATTTCCTTGCGGTTACGCCGACCACGTCGCCGTTTTCGTTGCGGATCAGGTCAAGCGCCGTCCATTCGACGAAAAACTGCGTTGGCGCGCACGTTTTGCTGGTACAGGGTGTGCAGCATGGCGTGGCCGGTACGGTCGGCCACCGCGCAGGCGCGCTCTACCGCGCGTTTGCCGAACTCGGCAGTGTGGCCGCCGAAGGGACGCTGGTAGATTTTGCCGCTTTCCACGCGGTCAACAGGCATGCCCATGTGCTCGAGTCGATCACCGCGGCCGGTGCGGCGCGGGTCGTCGAAACTCGATGGCGTCTTGGTCGCTCGAGCCAGTCGGAACCCTTGACGGTGTCGTACATATGCCAGTCAGCGGTCTTCCTGCACGTTGCCCAGCGAGGCGGAAATGCCGCCCTGCGCCGCCACGGTGTGCGAGCGGGTGGGGAAAAACTTTGGATAAAACGGCGGTGTTGACGCCGGCTTTGATAGATTGCAGCGCGGCGCGCAGACCGGCGCCGCCGCCGCCTCGATGACGGCATCAAATTTGCGGATAGGATAAGTCATTTTTCAGCCCCAGATTACATGAACGGAATACACGGTGCAGGCGATGAGCCAGATGATGGTCAGGGCGGTGCAGCGCCAAGCGGATGCCGAAAGGCTTCACATAGTCCATCCACAAATCGCGGATACCCGCAGGCGTGTAAAAACAGGGCGATAAAGCTGACTTGGGTAAACAGTTTTACCCAGGTTTTGCCGAAAAACGCCTGCCATTGCGAAGTAGTCTTGCGCACCGGCGAGACTGAACAGGAAAAACAGGAAAAACAGCGAATAAACCAGCATGACTACTGCGGTAATGCGCTGCATCGCCCAATCGCGCAGACCGTAATGGGCGCCGACCAGTTTGCGGTTTACCATAATGCCACCCCCAAAATCAGAGCCGAAACGAAACCGCATACCAATACGGCTTTAGCGCTTTTGCGCGCAGGCTGCAGCTGCACACCTTTGTCGGCATCGATCAGCAAAAAAGCGGATGCCGGCGCACAGGTGGTGCATGAAGCCCCACAGCAGGCCCCACAGCATCAGTTTGATCAGGGGATTGCCGCCCCAAGCTTTATAGGTGGCAAAGGTATCGCCGCTGCTTAAGAGCCGTGCAAAAGCGCCAGCAGGGCGGGCAGGGCGAAAAAAGAAGCACGCCGCTGATGCGGTGCATGATCGAGACGATTCCCGGAATCGGCAGGTGCCGCGAGAGTACCCGCAAATCCAGAAATACAGGTCGGTTTTTGGTCTGCATTTCGATTCCTTTTGATCAAAAGTCTTACTGATATTATTCTTTGAACTTATTGAACTTAAAACAAAGCGCTAAGGGAAGATCCCGGCGCTTGGCATTAGCTACATTATGCATAATTTACATTGTTTATCGCTTATTGAATAGTCTTGATTGGGATTTTTGCTTGTGCCGTCGCCGCTTGGGGCTGTTGTGAAATGTAAAGACGGCGGCAAAAAGGCGGCAAGCTGAAGTTTGGAGATTAAATAAATAATTTAAAAGAATAATTTATCTGATAATGATTGCCAAAACTTGAACTTAATCGCATTAACTAGGGCAAAAAGGATAGTTTTTGGCTAAACAGGATTTATGCAAATGTAAAAATTGCCGGCGGCGCTTTCGGGCAACAAAATTGCCGCAAAAAGTTTTCAGGCTGCCGGCCTGTTCTTTTGCGGCAAATCAAATTTTTGTCGGTTTTGCTCAGAAGGCTTCGCCCACTTCACGCCGCCGGCGATGTCTTGCAGTGAAGATAAGGCGGCACAGACGGATTGGGCAGCCCTGAAAGTCCGGGTCGGCAGCCAGTTTTTCCGCTTCGGCGCGGCTCAGGGTGCAGGCCATGTTTTGCCAGCGCGCGGCCAGTTTTGCGTTTTCAGGCTGCTTGAAATCTTGGCGCAGCTCGTCCACCAGATCAGGGCGGTTGCACACCAGCACGATGTCGCAGCCGGCGGCGAGCGACAGCTGCGCGCGCGCTCTTGATGCCGCCGGCGCCGCAGGCGCCTCCGTAATAAGATCGTCGGAGAAAATCACGCCGGCAAAGCCCAAATCGCGGCGCAAAACCTGCTGCAGCCAGTAGGCGGAAAAGCCGGCGGGCCAGTTGTCGATCTGCGGATAGACCACATGGGCGAGCATACCGCCGCCATGCCCTGAGCGGTACCAGTTGGCGGAAGGGCAGGATGTCGGCGGCCAGTTCGGCGGACGTGCGCGGGTCTTCGGGCAGCACGCATGGTGGCTGTCGCCGCTGACAAAACCGTGGCCGGGGAAATGTTTGCCGCAGGACTTCATGCCGCCGCGGTTTAAGCCTTTTTGCAGCGCCAGCGCCAGCGCGGCAACGGTTTCAGGCTGCCGGTGGAAGCTGCGGTTGCCGATCGCGCGCATTGCTGCCAGTCCAAATCGAGCACCGGCGTGAACGACAAATCGACGCCGCAGGCGCGTCCAGCTCGCAGTGCCAGCACCAGCCGAACCTGCTCGGCGGCTTTTTCGGCAGCTTCGCATCCCTGTTCGTCCCACATTTTTGCCCAGCGCGGCCATGGCCGGCAGGCGGCGTGAAGCCGTCAATAAAGCGCTGGACGCGGCCGCCTTTCGTGATCGACGGCGATAATCAGCTCGGGCGTGCGCAGCGATTTGATGTCGGCGGTGAGCGCTGAGCTGCTCGACGTTTTTGGAAGTTGCGGCGAAACAGAATCACGCCGCCGATGGCGGGATCGAGCAGGCGCTCGCGCCTGGTACCGCTCAGGGGTGGCGGCAACGTCGGCCATTACCGGGCCGCGCGGAAGATGGGGTGCAGTCATGGGAGATGGATTTGGGCTAAGGTTGGGGAAACGGTTTCGTGGCTGCTTTAAAAGCGGGTTTCAGGCAGCCTGAAAAAACGGTTTGCCTGTTCAGGCTGCTTGCAACGGCGGGACTTTGGCAAACAGGCGGTGGAAGTTTTCGGTGCTGGCGCGGGCGATGTTTTTCCAGCGTGTCGCCGCGCAGGGTGGCGAAACTCGGCGGTGTGGCGCACATAGGCCGGCTCGTTGGGCTTGCCGCAGTAGGGCACCGGCGCCAGAAAGGGCGAATCGGTTTCTACCAGCAGCCGATCAAGCGGGCAGTAGCGCACGGCTTCTGCACGTCGGCGGCAGCTGTAAAGGTAACGATGCCGGAGAAAGACAGGTAATAGCCCATATCCAGCGCGATTTTCGCCACGCGCAAATCTTCGGCGAAGCAGTGCATCACCGCTTGCGGTGCGGCGTGTTCGCGCAGCATCGCCATGGTGTCGTCGGCGGCTTTGCGGGTGTGGATAATCGGCGGCAGACCGCTGTCGCCGCTTCGATGTGGACGGCGAAGCGGCGGTGCTGCCAGGCCAGATCGCCGCTGCACCAATGGTAGTCCAGCCCGGTTTCGCCGATGCCGACAACTTTGGGATGGGCGGTGCGCTCGATCAGTTCGTCGAAACTGAATTCGGCGGCGGTTTCGCTGTCGGGATGGATGCCGACGGTGGCGTAAACGTGGTCGTACTGCTCGGCAATGGCCAGCACCTGCTCAAGCTGTCGCGGCTGACGCTGATGGCCAGCGCCCGCACCACATTATTAGCGCATATTGGCGAACACTTCGGGCGAGGCGCTCGCGCAGTACCGTCGAAATTCAGGTGGCAGTGGGGTCGATAATCTGCATAAGCGGTTCGGGCGCAGCGCCTAGAGCAGCCTGAAAAGCGGCGCGGAATACGGCGCATTGTGGCTGATTCGCCGGCATCCTGCAAACTAATCCGCGCGCGGCAGGCAGCCTGAAAGCGCCGATCCGCTTTGCCCGCGCCGCTTTTCGGCTGCCTGCCGTATGTGCGGCGCGGCGTTTCAGGCTGCCTTTATGCTAGAATCCGCCCTGATTTTTCTTCACGGAAGCCTTTGAAATGAGTTTGAAATGCGGCATCGTCGGCCTGCTCAACGTCGGCAAATCCACCCTGTTTAACGCCCTGACCCAATCGGGCATCGAAGCGGCAAACTACCCCTTCTGCACATCGAGCCCAATGTCGGCATCGTCGAAGTCGCCGACCCGCGCATGGCACAGCTGGCGAAAATCGTTAATCCGCAAAAATGCAGCCGGCGATTGTGGAGTTTGTCGATATCGCCGGCCTGGTGGCGGGCGCGAGTAAAGGCGAAGGCCTGGGCAGCCAGTTTCTCGCCAATATCCGCGAAACCGACGCCATTGTGACGTGGTGCGCTGTTTGACGACGACAATATCGTCCACGTTTCCGGCAAGATCGATCCGATTGCCGACATCGAAAACCATCGGCACTTTCGAGCTGGCGCTGGCGGATTTGGCGAGCGTGGAAAAAGCCATCAGCGCGAAGGGCAAGCGCGCCAAATCCGGCGACAAAGACGCGCAAAAACTGGTCGCCCTGCTCGAGCTCTGCTGCCGCATCTGAACGAGGGCAAAACCGGTACGCTCTTTCGGCCTGGATGCCGAGACAAACCGCGCTGTTGCGCCCGCTGTTTTGCTCACCGTCAAACCCGCGATGTATGCGGCACTGATGTGGCCGAAGACGGCTGACAACAATCCACTCGACCGCCTGGAAAGAGCCACGCAGCACAAAAAACGCGCCGGTGGTTGCCGCTGTGCGCGGCGATGGAAAGCGAGTGCCGAGCTGGAGAGACGACGAAAAAGCCGAGTTCTCTGGCCGAAATGGGCTTGGAAGAGCCGGGCTTGAACCGCCTGATCCGCGCGGGCTACGATTTGCTCGGCCTGCAAACCTACTTCACCGCCGGCGTGAAAGAAGTGCGTGCGTGGACGATTCACAAAGGCGACACCGCGCCGCAGATGCCGGCGTGATCCACACCGACTTCGAGCGCGGCTTTATCCGCGCCCAAGTCATCGCTTACGAAGACTTTGTGGCGCTGGGCGGCGAGGCCAAAGCCAAAGAAGCGGGCAAAATGCGCGTGGAGGGCAAGGAATATGTGGTGCAGGATGGCGATGTGATGCACTTTTTGTTTTAACGTATGGCGCGACACCGCCGCTGCATCCTTTTTCAGGCTGCTTGCAAAGGCAGCCTGAAAACTGGTGCGCTATAGAAAAGCCCGCGGCGGAATCGCATCCGGCGCGGGCTTTTACTGTTAGCAGGCGGGTTCAGGCTGCCTGAAAACTACGCTTAGCTGCAGAACTTTAGCAATACGTAACTGA